>UEZF01000007.1_pt1 | contig 24525 bp, 17 predicted proteins | sample 1903571 | NCBI WGS metagenome assembly UEZF01 (sample SAMEA4776352, study PRJEB27445) | saltern metagenome | biome: Hypersaline environment; feature: solar saltern; material: Pellet | place: Spain | collected 2014-08 | depth 0 m | reverse complement strand
CCGACGGGGCACACGCTGCGTCTGCTCGAGTTACCCGAGATGTTGGACTCGATGGCCAGCCAGATGCTCGAGGTGCACGAGCAGTTCGACGGACTGCTCGGTGGACTCGGCGGCGGGGAGTCCGGGGCCGGAACCGACCAGCTCTCGGCGTTCGCCGACCGCATCGAGCGCCTGCGGGCCGCCCTCCGGGACCCCGACCGGACGGACTTCCGGCTCGTGATGGTGCCCGAGGAGCTGAGCGTCCGGGAGTCCGAGCGACTGCTCGACCGTCTCGAGACCTTCGAGATACCCGTCGGCACGGTGGTCGTCAACCGTGTCATGCAGGACCCCGCGGAGGTGGCCGATATCGACGTGGAGTTTGTCGCACCGAACCACACCGACTGTGCGTTCTGTGAGCGCCGCTGGCAGATACAGAAGCGGGCGCTCGCACGGGCACAGGATGTGTTCCGCGGCCACCGGGTGCTGCGGGTCCCGCTGCTGGCCGAGGAGGTCCGCGGCGAGCGCCTGCTCCGGGTCGTCGCGGCCTGTCTCGCCGACACGACCGACTGAGAGTATCACACACCCCGGGTTCGCCGGGCGACTGTCTGCCTGCCGGTCTCACGTCCGGGTCGTGACCGACCGCACAACTGCTCGCCTGGCAGCGCGAGCCGCGGAACTACCCCCGACCCTCGAGGAGATCCTGGTCGAGTTCGACGCCCAGTCCCGGCTCCCCGGGTGGGTGGACATCCCCGTCTCGAGGTCTGACTGTTCGGTGATGCGTAGCTTGACCGCCTCGAACCCCATCTCCAGACAGTCCTCGACGTGGGCGATCCGCTTGTCGGCGGGGAGCAACTGTCCGGTGCTGGCGTAGGCACGCACCGGGTCGCCGGTCCCGCCGAGCAGTCCGTAGACGGGCTTGCCGGCGTCCTTGCCGATTATGTCCCACAGCGCGGGTTCGACGTGTGTCGAGCGCAGGCCGATCGTTTCGATACGCTTGATGCGTCGGCGGATACCGCCGATGTCGTGGTGGTCCTGCCCGACGAGAAAAAGCTCCGACGGGTGACTGACGTGGTACTGGTCGACTCCGGTTATCCTCATCCTGGTCTGAACGTGACCCCCGCTCCACGAACTGTTCCGGCAAGCTCTCCTGTTGCTCGCGTCGTCTCCGTCTCACCTCGCCCGTGCGAGCACTTTGTCGAGCGTGGTCACACCGTCGACACCGGTTACTCCGCCGGGTACGCGGATGTTGCCTCGTCGACGGTCAGCACAGCCTGCTCAGCGGTCCGGACCACCCGCTCGGTGACCGAACCTAGCAGGTACCGGTCGACGCCCTGTCGACCGCGGGTCCCCATTACGATGATGTCGATGTCGTTGTCGTCGGCGTACTGCACAATCTCCTCGTGTGCGGTGCCGCCGGCGACGTGCACCGTGGTTTCGACGCCCTCTGTGTCTGCCCGCTGTTCGAGAGCCGCGAGCGCCTCCTCGCCGACAGTCTCGAGACTGTCGGTCGGCTGTGGGTACCGCCCAGAGACTTTCTCGACGGTGCCGCTGTCGGTGACGAACAACCCGTGAATCCTGGCATCACAGAGACCCGCGAGCGTCACCGCGTGGTCGATTGCTGTCTGTGCCGGAGCGCTGCCGTCCGTCGGTACCAGTATTTCTCTGTACACACAATACAATACACCGTCTTCAGATAAAACTCCATCGGTTGTTCGGCTTTCAGTGAGCGCTGGTCCGACGGTTCCGCCGAGCTACCCCGTTCTGCGGACTCCGAGGCCGAAACGTAGCGTAGAGGGGGCTCTCTGGCGGTGTCTCACGGCTGTCGGCGCCCGAGACGGCTCTCCACATTATTGTACGCAATGCAAACTACTAAGGGTGCTGGGCCCTTTGAATATTGTACGATGAGTGCAATAGACGTACTGCCGAAAAGCAGAACAGAACAATGAGCGAGGGACCAGACAGGCTCGGAGCGGCGCTGGAGCGGATCGGTAGGGGGGCCGCGGACAACACGCGGGTCGTGTTTGTTGCCGTCCTGTTGCTCGTCGGTGTTGCCGGTGTCGGGGTGCTCGGTGTCCAGATGAACATGGGCATGGAGCTGTACCTCGAGGACGACTCGGACACCGTCCAGAACTGGGACGAACTCCAGGACGACTTCAACACCGGGAACGTGGTGTTCGCGGTTGTCGAGACAGACAACGAGACGGACATCTTCGACCCGGAGGTGATACGCTCGGTCGACGAACTCACACAGCAGTACAGCACCGACGTCGATGCCGCCGCGACAGTGACCAGTTACACGCAGTTGCTGGCACAGAACGGGGGGCTCCCGGAGACCCGGGGTGAGGCTATCGCGGGGCTGTCGGCTGTCGAGAGCTCGAGCGAGCAGAACGCACAGATTCTCGACAACCTCGTTCCGACGTACGGCGAGTCGAACGACACGGCGATCGTGCAACTGCAGTACGGGAGTGCTGAGGTGCCCGACAACGAGAGCGACCTGTTCGGGTTCATGCCGCCGAGCGAGAACGAGGTCGTCGAGGACCAGATAAACGCCGCGACGGGTGCGGTGACACTGCCCGACGGGGCGACGGTCACTATCACCGGCGGCCCCATCTTCGAGGAGGCGGCGTTCGGGCTGATGCTGCCCGAGATGATAACCCTGTTCGCGCTTGCCTTTACTGTCATCCTGATCACAATGACACTGGTCATGCGTGGCCGACTCCGGAAGACCCGCCGGGTGGTGATCCCGCTCGCCACGACGCTGGTCGCGCTCCTGGCGATGGTCGGGATGATGGGGTTCGTCGGGTTCGATTTCAACGCCATCATGCTCGGTGTGTTGCCGGTCGCGCTGGGGCTGGGTATCGACTACGGCCTCCAGATTCAGACCCGCTACGTGGAGGAACGCGGGAACGGCAGAGGCACCGTCGACGCCGCGGGGATCGCCGCCCGGACGGCGGGTCGGTCACTCACGCTCGCGCTCGGAACGACGCTCGTCGGACTGGGGTCGCTGCTGGCGGCGTCGGTGCCCCCGGTGCGCCAGTTCGGTGTGACCGCCGCGTTCAGCGTCCTGATGTCGATGCTGCTCTCGCTGACACTGCTGATCGCGCTGCTGACAACCTTCGACAGCGAGGGTGACGCCTCGGCCGACGAGGATACGCACGGGACCGACACGGAGGACAGTGCCGGGACCGTGGAGCGTGCCGCGGGCGCACTCGGCGGTGTCATCACCGCCCGCCCGCTCGCGGTAGTGCTCGTGTTCGCGCTCGTCATCGCCGGCGGTCTCGCCGCGTACCCGATGGTCCAGACACAGGACAACATGTTCGACTACTGGCCCGACATCGAGGAGAAAGACGATCTCGAGGACCTCGAATCGACCGTTGGCAGCCCCAACGTGCTGTACGTCGTTGTCGACGGTGACGACATCTACAACAACACGGGCCAGCTTGAGGCAGTCAGCGAGTTCGAGACCGAGATCGGGCAGACAGACCACGTTGTGACGTCACTCTCACCGGTGAGTGCAGTCGAGATGCGGACCGAACAGCGGACCGGTGTGCGGTCGATCCCCGACAACGTCACTGTCCGGGCCGCACAGTTCGACGCACTCCAGCGGACGGACGTGCCGCCGGTCGGCGCACAGCCGTTCGACGAGACGCCGGACCGACTCCTCGTGCAGCTCTACGTCGAGGAACTAAACGGGAGTGAGGAGGAGGACGTCATCGCGACAACACAGGAGACGGCGAACGCGACCCTCGGGACGATGGACGCCCGCGTCAGCGGCAACATCGTCATCAACCGGAACGTCATCGCGAACGTCACGGCCGGGCTGACGACCACGACACTGCTGAGCTTCGGTGCCGGGCTGGTGTTCCTGGGGCTGGCGCTCAGGTCCGGCCGCGAGTCGGCGGTTCTCGTTGGCTCCGTCGCCGCGAGCACGATGGCGCTCGTCGCCGGCGGGATGTTGCTCATCGGCGTGCCGTGGAACCCACTAACCGTGACGACAGCCTCCATCGTATTCGGTGTTGGCATCACGTACGGTATCCACGTCTACGAGCGGTTCCGCGAGGAACTGGCCGTCACGGGTGTCTCGCCCGACGAGGCAATCCGGGCGGCGATTGTCGCGAAGGCCCGTCCGGTGATGGGTTCGGGCGCGACCACCATGTTCGGGTTCGGCGTGCTGATCGTCTCCGATTTTCCGGTGCTGTCGAACTTCGGACTCGCGATTGCGCTGGCGATGGGGCTTGCCCTGCTCAGCGCGTTCGTGTTCATGCCCGCGGTCGTGCTTCTGCTGTCCCGGGTGAACGTGCTCCCTGCCGGCGCGACCGGCGGCGCAACCGACCCGGTCCCGGACCAGGACGCCCCGGTGCCCGACGACGACTGACGACTGTCGACGGTTCGGGACAGCCTGGAACAGTTCGTGACGATTTCGACACCGACGGCAGTTTGGGACGGCTCAGGACCCGCCGTACGAGCCGCTGACCACCTCGCGGATGCGCTCGGCGGTGACCTCGCCCACACCGTCTGCGGTCATGAGCATCTCCTGGTCGGCGGTCATCACCGCCTCGACACTGCCCAGTTCGGTCAGGAGCGACCGCGCGGTGACCGGACCGACCTCGGCGATGGCAGCGACGACGTACTCCTGTTGTTCGGGGAGTGTCCGGGACTGTTTCTCGCCGTGGACGCTCACCGGGCGGTCGCCGTCCTCCTGTTCGCGACCGGCAAGCACCGCGAGCAGGTCTGCGGTCTCGTCCTCGTCGGCCGTTCGCATCACGCTCGCACCGAAATCGACCGCGAGCGACGCGAGCGCACCGTGGATGGCGTTCGGGTGGAGGTTGCGGCTCGTACAGCCCCTCCCCCTCGACGACGACCACCGGCCGACTGTAGTTGCGGGCGCCGTCACCGACCTGCTCGAACATCGACCGGTCCCCGCCGATCAGCGTCTCCAGGAAATCCTCGACTGTCTTCCGCTCGACGACCACCCGGTCCGAGAGCACGTAATCACCCACCGCCAGCGTCTCCAGCCGCGTCTCTATCCCCTCCCGCATCGAGAGGTCCCGCGCGATGTTGGCGTCGAGCTCCCGCTGGTCGATGACTACCTCCACCGTCTCCGACTCCGTGTCACCCGCCTCCGCGACCAGCCCTCCACCCTCGTCCGCCACCGTCTCGGCCGAGTCGACGCCGTCCTCTGTCACCGGGTCTGAACCAGGCTCGACGCCCGCGTTCTCTGCCGGGTCTGTGCCGGTGTCGCGGCTCTCGCTCTCACCCGACTCCGTCTGGCTCGTACGCCTGTCTTCGGACCCACTCTCGCCGCCTCCACCGCCCCTCGAGACGAACGCGTCCAGTCCTGCCTGCCCGTTACCGGTGGAGCCGCTCGCCTCGCCCGCCCGCACACCGTCCGCGCTGCCGGCAGCGTCCTCGTCCGCTCTCGTCCCGTCACCCCCTGATTCCTCGCTCGTGGTGTCTCCGTCCGAGACGTCTGCGGTCTGACTGTCCGAACCGTCTGCGCTCTCGCCGTCCGGGCCATCCAGGGTCTCCTCGCCCGACCCACCTGCCGTGGCGTCGTCGCTCGTGGTGTCGATGTCGTCGAGTGCGACCTGCGGTGCGAGTCGGGCCTCGATGTCGCCGGCGGACTCTTTCAGCAGCTGGAGCTCTTTGTGCATGCGCTTCTCGTCCTGTCTGGCCTTCCAGAAATAGGCCTCGTCGCGTGTGTCCTCGGCGAGCAACACGACCACGCGACCCTCGGTCTGACGGCCAGTTCGCCCCTTTCGCTGGATGGAGCGGATGGCGGTCGGCACCGGCTCGTAGAACAGCACGAGGTCGACCTCCGGGACGTCGAGCCCCTCCTCGGCGACGGATGTCGAGACCAGCACCTCGAACTCGCCGGCCCGGAACCGCTCCAGAACGTCCTGTTGTTCGCGTTGTGTCATCCCGTCACTGCCGTCGGTGTCAGACTGGCCGACGAACCGCTCGGTCTCGAAGTGCTCCGAGAGAAACCCCGTCAGCGTCTCCGCGGTGTCCCGGGACTCGGTGAACACGATGACCCGCTCGCCGTCACCGATACCGAGCGTCTGTGCGAGCAGGATACGTGCCCGCCGGAACTTCGGGTGCAGGTCGTCGTACTCCTCGGCCCGCCTGACCGCCTGCTGGACCGCTGGCTCCGAGACCATCCGCTGGTCCGCCTTCGAGGCCCCCGAGGAGCGGGCCGCCTCCCGCTGGCGGTCCATATACCGCCTGAACGACTCCACGCTCTGTGTCTCGACGTAGGTCATCGCCGTCCGGAGTTTGCGCACCTCCGCGAGCAGGCTCATCCCCCGATAGCCCGCCGAGTCGTCGTCGTCCATCAGCCGCTTGACCCGGCCCTGTATCTTCTGTATCTCACGCTCGGAGACATCGGGTTTGGTGCTGTTTGTCACCCCCAGGTCGGCGAGCGCGCTCATCCGCTCGCGGATGACCGTCCGAACCCGCTCGCGTATCTCCTCGACGGTCTCGGGCAGTTCGATCCGCTCCCACTCGACGGCGGTTTCGTGGGTGTACGCCGCGACGTCTGCATCGTCCTCCGTCATCACCTCGACGTTCCCGATACCGAGATTCGCACACACCTCGAGGATAGCCTCCTCCTCGTCGCCGGGCGAGGCGCTCATCCCGGTCACGAGCGGTTCCGCCGCGTCCTGGTGGTACCGCTCCGCGATGTAGTTGTACGCGTACCCGCCGGTGGCGCGGTGACACTCGTCGAACGTGCAGTGGGTCACCTCGGCAAGCGAGATGCGACTCCCGAGCAGGTCGTTCTCCACCACCTGCGGCGTCGCGAGCACCACCCGGGCGTCCTCCCAGAGCGCCGCCCTGTCGTCGGGTCTGACCTCACCGGTGAACGTGACAATCTCCTCGTCCGAAATCTCGAGCGCCTCGCGGTAGAACTCCGCGTGCTGGGCCACCAGCGGCTTCGTCGGCGCGAGCATCAGCGACCTGCCGCCGTGCCGGTGGAGCCGTTGTGCGGTCACGAGCAACGAGACGGCGGTCTTTCCCAGCCCCGTCGGGAGACAGACCAGACTGTGACGCTCACCTGCCCGCGCCGCGAGTTCGACCTGGTAGTCCCGCTGTTCGAGCACACCAGGGGTCACCAGCGGCCGCTCGACTGTCCCGGTTGCTGCCATACCAGTTCTTGACTGTCTCCGCTGTTAAGCGTTCGCGTCGCGCGGTGAAAGTGAACAGACCACCGCAAACATCGCGTTGGCCGCCGGTCCGGACGGTCAGCGGAGGCCGCGGAATACGTACCGCATCAGGATTCGCTTGTAGATGGTCTGGTACTCGAGCAGGTTGTCGGAGTAGACGAACGCGGTCGGTCTGTCCCTCCCAAGTCCCGCCGAGACCGTCGGGGTCGGTCGGAGTCGGCTCCGGACGGTGCTGATATCGAGCTCTGTCAGCAGGATATCGGCGTCCCGGCTGCGGCGTGCAGCCTCCCCCGCCGGGTCGTCAGTCTCGATTGCGGTCGTCGTCGCGGGGGCGGTCAGGTCATCCCGGATGCTGTCGAGATACGACTCCGCCCGGCGTCGCTCCGCCGGGTTGTCCGTCCCGACGAGGTGGACGAGTTCGAGATGTGCCGTGTGGGCGGTCGCGAGGGCGTCCGCCAGGAGAAGTTTCGTCGGGACGTACGTCGGGCCGTCCGACAGGAGTGTCACCTTCTCGACAGTGTCCGGGAAGCCGCCCGCGAGGACGACACTGTCACAGGGGGTGTTCTCCACGGTCCACTCCAGGTCGTCGGCGACGATACCGACCCGCCCGGTGTCGGGCACGAACCCGTGGGCGACGATGTCGATACCGTTGTAGGTGGCGTACTCCACGATGGACCTGCGCACGTCACGGGCGGTGACGCGGTGGTAGGAGACCTGGTCGTAGGCCTGAATCCACGCCGGCGTGTCGGCGTCGATGTCGGGGTGCTGTTCGCTGAACGTCTCCTTTCGGGCCTGCTCGAACTCGACGACATCCACCTCGACATCGAGGTCGTGACTCTCGAGCACCGATACCATGTCGAGCAGGTCCTCTCTGGCACTGCCGCGGTCGTCGGTGTCACCGGAGTCCCAGAGTGCGACCAGCACACGGAAATCCCCTTTCCGGTTGAGGAGTGCCTGTGTCTGGCTCTCGGCGGTCTCGACGAGCTCCTCGCGGAGCTGGCTCTTTATCGTGCCCTCGCTGGTCCCCTGCAGTCGGGCGTAGGCGTAGTAGTAGACAATCGAGAGCGCGGTGATGACTATCGTACCGATAAACGCGAGGGGACGCAGCTGTGTGAGGAGCAAGACACCGCTGACCACACCGAACAGCTGGAGGTACGGGTAACCCGGCGAGAGATACGATGGGGAGTACTCGTCGGGGTTCGCCTCCCGGAACCCGATGACGGCGAAGCTGACGAGCATGAACACGATGATCTGGAACGCGGCACCGAAGCGCGCGACCTGGTCGATTGGGAGGAACACGACCATGAACACGACCGCACCACCGGTGACCAGCACCGAGATGACCGGCGTACCGGTCCGCGGGTTGATCTGCCCGAACTCGGTGTTCGCGAGGCCGTCGCGGGCCATCGCGAACGGGTACCGGGAGGCGGAGAGTATCCCCGAGTTGGCTGTCGAGGCCAGCGCGAGCAGCGCGGCGGCGACGATGAGGACCGCACCCGGGGTGCCGATTATGTTCTCGGCGGCGATCGCGATTATCGCACCCTCACCACTCTCGTCCAACCCGCCCTCACTCACCGGGGTGTCACCGTCAACCAGCGCGCCGATGTCGACGACGTCGATGGCGATGTACGTGATGGCGACGTAGACGAGGGTCGTGACCGCGAGCGAGATGATGATACCGAGTGGGATGTTCCGGTCGGGGTTCTGTATCTCCTCGGCGACGCTGGTCACCTTTATCACTCCGGCGTAGGCGACGAACACGAGCGACGTTGCCGCCAGGAAGCTCCCGGCGCTGTCCACCTCGGCGAGGCTGGTCGGGTCCGAGTTCGCGATGTCCGGCAGACTCACCACGATGACCAGCCCCAGCACGGCCATCATCACCACCACGATGATGTTCTGTGCCTGTCCGGCGCCGTCTGAACTCGCCACGTTGATTGCGGTGAAAAGCACCGTCAGCACCACAGATAGTAAGACAACAGCCGATAGCTCTACCGGGCCGAGCGACGAGCCAAACTCCTCGATGGTCGGAAACAGGAAGACGAGATACGGCAACCCACCGATCAGGGCGAGCGCCGTCTTGAAGTTCAGCACCATCCAGTTTCCGACACCGGCGACAGTCCCGACGACAGGCCCCATTCCGCGCTGGATGTAGGTGTAACTGCCGCCGGACTCGGGGATCGCCGTCGCGAGTTCCGCGGCACTCAGCGCCGCCGGAATCGTCAGTATCCCGCCGAGCAGGAACGCAAACACCACGCTGTCACTCCGTCCGGCCTCCAGAAACGCCACACCGGGGAGGATAAATATACCACTCCCGATCATCGAGCCCATCGAGATGGCGATTGTTGCAGGCAGTCCCAGACTCCGATCAAGGTCGTCCTCGGCCATTGGTGACGTTACTTTCCCGGGACCTGTAAACTAATTCATTCCGACCGGAGCCACACCCGCTCGGTCACTCCGCCCAGTCGAGCGAGCCCTCGACAGCATCACCCCACCGGCCGTAGAGCCGGTCAGCCTCGTCGGCGGGGAGTTCGGGTTCGAACGCCCGGTCGACCTGCCAGTGGGCCCGGAGCTGGTCGAGCGTCTCCCAGTAGCCGACCGCGAGTCCGGCCGCGTAGGCCGCGCCGAGCGCCGTTGTCTCGTCGACCTGTGGCCGCACGACCTCACGCTGGAGGATGTCCGCGTGGAGCTGACAGAGGAAGTTGTTCCGTACGGCACCACCGTCGACCCGGAGTGTCGTGGTCTCGACGCCCGTGTCGGCCGCCATCGCCTCCGCGATATCCCGGGTCTGGTAGGCGATCGATTCGAGCGCCGCCCGGACGATGTGTCTCTGTTCTGTCCCCCGGGTCAACCCGAGGACGGTCCCACGGGCGTTTCTATCCCAGTGTGGCGCACCGAGGCCGGTGAGCGCCGGTACGACGTAGACACCACAGTTCGACCCAGCCTCCCGGGCGAGTGTGGCCGTCTGTGTTGGATCCGAGAGGAGTCTAACGTCACCGAGCCACTCGACTGCGCCGCCGCTGAAAAACACCGACCCCTCGAGTGCGTACTGCGGGGGTTCACCCGAGCGCTGGAACCCGACCGTCGTCAGCAGGCCGTGCTCGGAGTCGACGGCCTCCTCACCGGTGTTCATCAGGTAGAAACTCCCCGTTCCGTAGGTGCTCTTTGCCTCACCCGGGTCGAAACAGGCCTGCCCGACCAGCGCGGCCTGCTGGTCGCCGAGCACCCCCGTGACCGGCACCGCGGCGCCCAGAAACCCGTTCGGGTCGGTCGACCCGTACGAGCTGTCCGAGGAGGGGCGCACCTCCGGCAGTGCAGTCCTGGGGATGTCGAACTCCGCGAGCAGCTCCGGGTCCCAGTCCATCTCGTGGATGTCGTACAGCATCGTCCGGGCGGCGTTTGTCACGTCGGTGAGGTGATTGCCCGTTAGCTTGTACAGCAGCCACGAGTCGAGCGTGCCGAGGAGCAGCTCCCCGGCCTCGACGCGGCTGCGGAGGCTGCGCCCGCCAGAGCGGTGTGGCTCGATGCGGTCGGCGTTGTCCAGCAGCCACTCGAACTTCGTCGCAGAGAAGTACGCATCACACCTCAGCCCGGTCCGCTCGCGCACCAGCCCGGCAATCTCCGACGTGTCGAGCTCCGCTGCACGGTCAACTGTGCGCCGGTCTCGCCAGACAACAGCGTTGTGGACCGGTTCGCCGGTCTCGGCCTCCCAGACGACAGCGGTCTCGCGCTGGTTCGTGACCCCGAGTGCCGCCAACTGCGTCGGCTCGATCCCCGCTCTCGACAGCCCCCGGGTCACGACCGCCTGTGTGGCCTCCCATATCTCGACCGGGTCGTGTTCCAGCCACCCCGGCTCTGGCCGTATCTGCTCGTGACGCTGGTACGCGCTCGTCACCACCGACCCGCTGTGGTCGAACGTAATAAACCGGGTGCCGGCTGTCCCGTGGTCGATAGCCCCGACGTACGTTCCCGGCATCAGTCGAGCACCATCATTGTCGTGCGACTACGTGGATACATTATCCGGGCACATAAATACCCGTGCTATATCCTCAGAGTTACCGACCCAGGTCGAACAGCCGGCGGAAGACAGTCGGTGGAAACCGGAGCTCGATGCGGCTCGGTGGTCGCCCCTTTCGTGACGGGGTTGTCAGCTGGACACGCTCGACGATGCCGAGTTCGGCTATCTCGTAGAGATAGCGCTCGACGGTCGCCGCCGAGAGATCGATACTCGGGCTGTTGCCGATCGACTCGGCGGTGTCGGTGACCGACTCACACTCCTCCGGGTCGAGTTTGAGCAGCTCCCGGAGAACGGTCTGTTTGTTCTCGGGAAGCTGTAACACCCTGGCGAGCGACACCGAGGGGCGGGGGAGCTCCTCGACTGCGGCGGTCACGTCCGACTCGGCGACGTAACTCCGGTCGGCCTGCCCGGCGTGGTCGGCGGCGGTGAAAAGCGCCGCCAGCGCGTCGTGTGCATCGCCCTCGGCCCAGTCGGCGATCCGCCGGGCGAGGGTGTGATCGAGCGCCTGCCCGGCCAGCCCCTCCGAGGCGCGGGACATCACCACGTCCACGAGCATCTGTCGCTGGTACCGCTCGACACGGATTGACCGCGCGGTGTACTCGGTCAGTGCGAGCCGGCTCGGGGGTGTCTGTCCGACAGCCAGCCAGGTGACGTTGCTCGGCAGCCCGGCGAACAGCTCCACCAGCGCCTCTGTGTTTGGCGTGTCCGGCTCGCCCACGTGGTCGACGCCGATGACCAGGCCCGCCCGCAACGCGTCAAGGATGCCGTGGAGCCGGTCCCGGATCTCACCCGTGCTGACGCCGTGGTGTGGCACCTGCTCGTTGACGAGACCGTCGAGCACGTCGTGGTAGAAGGCAAACTCACTCGCGACCCCGCGCAGGTCGATGTAGACGAAACTCGGTGACGTCGGCGATACCGAGCGCGTACTCGTGTGAATCATCGACTGTGACTTCGCGGAGAGCTGCCCCAGATGCTCGAACAGCGACGTGACGACGGCGGACTTTCCCGACCCGGAGGGGCCATAGAGGTAGCCGTTCGGCGGGAGCTGGCCGTCGAACACCGGTTCGAGATGGTCGAGCAACCGCTCGAACACCGGCCCGCGACCGGACGGCTCCTCGAGGTGCGCAACGGGCGACAGCGCGCTGTAATCTCTTACCAGCTGCTGGACACCTACCTTCTGTCTCCGACGCCGGATGCGCTCGCTGAGCTCCATTCGAAACCTGCTGTTCTTTACTGAGTTTACCCGCCTCAGCATAAAAAAAGACTGGTTGTGGTTTGTCGTCGGGGCCGCCACCGTTGGACAGCCCCGCGGTCAACCGGTCAGCAGGTTCAGCAGCGCGGTCAGAAGCAGTGAGAACAGTCCACTCACCAGACCGAGCACGGCCGCCGACACCACCCGCACGAGAATCGGTCCCTCGACGAGAACCAGCATCACACCGAACATCACCATCACCACGATTGCGGCGTTCCTGCGGTCACTCGCATCGAGACCAAGCCGGTCGAACACAGACGGATTAGCTCAGCAGATATATATAAGCATTGTGTCCCGACGCGGTGACCGCTGACACCGCATCCCACCCCCGTCGGCACCGGAGACCCCGCGACCCGCACATCTCGACCTGCGCGATACGAGTGACTGTGTGCCACGTTCACAGTTACGCAGGGGGTTATTATATCCGCGGGTCAAATCGGTAGTATGGCAGAACTCGAGTGCTCGGACTGTGGAACTGAGATCGAATCAACCGACGACTTGGAGCAGGCAGAACTGCCGGAGGTCGAGGCAGACGACGGAGGTGTCAGCCTGTACGGCAACAGGGACCTCTACCTGTGCAGTGGATGCAAGAAGCCGCTGGGTGTCGGTCGGAGCGGGTCCGACAGCTGAACTCACCCACGCGGCAACAGTTCCTCGAGGGCGACGTAGGCCATCGCGGTGGCCAGACCACCCATCACCAGTGACGGCGTGGTGTCGAGCACCGCCGCGGCGAGTCCGGTCGTCACGAGTGACCCGACAGACAGCGCGCCACCGACCGCGCCGTGGTGGAAACCCCCCGCCATCGGGTGCTCCTCGATGGACGTGCGCTCCTCGGGCGGAATCGACAGACTGACTCGGTACGGAATGAGGAACCGTGCCCCGATGCCGGCAAAGGCGGCCGTGATGGAACTGAACTGCGGGTCGGTGACCAGCCAGTTACTGGCGAGGAACACCCCCATCGCGACCACGAGCGCGAGCAGCTTGCTCCAGCGGTCGGCTCTCGCCATCCGCCCGGAGAACTCCACATCCGACATCTCATCCGAGTTCATACTTTGGGTGCTCCGTCCGCATCATCTGTCCGCCGACCGACGCGGGTGACCCTGCGCACCGGCCCTCTGTCTCGGCTGACGATAGCGGGGTCAGTATGCCTGGTCATCAGGTGGTGCCCGGAATCCAGACGCCCCAGGTGAACACCTCGGCGGCGGCGAGCAGGGCGATTATCAGCGTGGTCACGACAATCGACGCCGCGGGTGGGTCGAAGTGGGTGCTGGCGTGTGCGTAGAAGATGCGCTGGTGGACCTCGCCGATGAGGGCACCGAGGAGTCCGAACAGGATCCCAATCGCCAGTGCCGGCACCAGTCCGACCGCGAACGTCGCGTTACTGGGGTCGAGCTCCGTGAGCGTCGTGATGGTCTCCTCGTGGGTCGCCATGAACGCCGTCGCGGCCGGCAGTGTCATGTGGTGTGTGACGGGTATCCGTGCGACACCCAGATTCAGGAAGACCAGCGACGCCGCGCTGATACCGAACACCGCAAAGGCCGCGTTCACCCCGAGTCCAGGGTCAAGACGCAGTATGAGTCGGTACGCGACAAACGAGGCCGCGCCGCCGGCGACCAGCCCGATCGCGGCGACGTGTGACCACCTGTACATCTCACCCAGCCACGGCTCGACGGCCAGACGTTCACTGCCTGGTCCGTCACCGTCCCCGGGAACCTCGCCCTCCGGGCGGGTCTCCTCGCGCTCGAACGGCCCCATGTCGAAGAACCCGCTGGTCTTCTCGCTGACCGTGCCGATGATGCTGTAACCGAACACGGCACGGTGGAGAATCGCGCTGATACAGATACTCAGCGGGATGGGGTCGACCGGCAGTTGTAGCTGCCGGGAGGCCTGTTCGAAGGTCAGCCCGAGGATACCGAAGACTGCACCGACAGCGAGGATATCCGGTCGACTGCCTAACGCGAATCCGATATCTTTGCCGTTGTGATATGCGAACCCTGACTCCATCTTGCCGCGGCTCCCGGCGTAGGCGGCCGCGGCCGCGCCGGCGGCAAAGCTGATGTGTGGACCGAACACCCGGCCGAATCCGACGCCGACACCGAACCCGCCGCCGCCGAACGCGCCGGCGATGACGAGGAACCCGGTGAAGATAAACGCCGGGAGCGCACCAAGTGCGGCACCGAACGCACCGCCCGCGGCGGCACCGATCAAGAGTTCGGCACGGGTCAACTGGTCGACAACGTCCCCCGGGTCACCCGTGTCGTAACCTGCCTGCATCGGGCCCAGGTCGATGGTCCCGAGCAGCTCTGGCACAAACTCCGTTCCGAACTCGACGACCATCGTCAGTCACCCTCTCCGGTTGCCCAGTCGAGTGACCGCTCGACGGCGTCGTCCCATCGGCTGTACTTCTTGTCAGCCTCGGCCTGTTCCATCTCCACCTCGAACTCGCGCTCGACCTTCCAGTTCGACCGGAGGTCGTCGACCGAGTCCCAGTAGCCGACCGCGAGTCCGGCCGCGTAGGCCGACCCGAGTGCGGTCGTCTCGTCGACCTCCGGGCGGACGATATCGGTCTGGATGATGTCCGACTGGAGCTGACAGAGGTAGTTGTTCCGCACGGCGCCGCCGTCGACTCGCAGTGACGTGGTCTCGACACCGGAGTCTGCCTCCATCGCCTCCGCGATATCCCGGGTCTGGTAGGCGATCGACTCGAGTGTCGCAAGCACCAGATGCTCGCGCCGGGTGCCGCGGGTCATGCCGACGATCGTTCCCCGGGCACGCCCGTCCCAGTGTGGCGCACCCAGCCCGGTAAACGCCGGGACCATGTACACCCCGTCCGTCGAGTCGACCGAACGCGCCAGGCGCTCGGTCTCGCTCGGGTCCTCGATGAGGTCGACATCCTCGAGGAACTCGATCGCGGCACCGGTGATGAATATCGACCCCTCGAGTGCGTACTGCACCGGTTCACCCGAGAGCTGGAACCCGATTGTCGTCAACAGCCCGTGCTCGGACTCGACAGCCTCCGAACCGGTGTTCATCAGGTAGAAACTGCCCGTGCCGTAGGTGTTCTTTGCGTCGCCCTCGTCGAACCCGGTCTGCCCGAACAGCGCGGCCTGCTGGTCGCCCAGCGCCCCCGCAACCGGCACCTCCGCGCCCAGGAAGCCCTCGGGGTCGGTTGACCCGTACGTCTCCTCGTCGGCAGAGGGCCGCACCTCGGGGAGCATCTCCTTTGGGACGTTGAACTCCTCGAGCAGTTCGTCGTCCCAGTCAAGATCGTGAATGTTGTACAGCATCGTCCGCGAGGCGTTCGACACGTCGGTGATGTGATTGCCAGTCAGCTTGGAGATCAGCCACGAGTCGATCGTCCCGACCTGGAGTTCACCGGCCTCGGCCCGGTCGCGGACATCCTGTGGCCGGAACCGCTCGAGCTTTATCGGGTCTGCGTTGTCCAGCAGCCACTCGGCTTTCGTCGCCGAGAAGTACGCGTCACACTCCAGTCCGGTTTTCTCCCGGATCATCTCGACCTTTCCCTCCTCCTGTATCTCCTCGACCCGGTCTGTTGTCCGACGGTCCTGCCAGACGAGGGCGTTGTACACCGGTTTGCCCGTCATCTCGTCCCAGATAATCGTTGTCTCCCGCTGGTTCGTGATGCCGATTGCGTCCAACTGTGTCGGGTCCACACCGCTCTCTGCCAGCCCGCGTGTGATGACCTCTTTTGTGTTCTCCCAGATCTCCATCGGGTCGTGCTCGACCCAACCTGGCTCCGGGTATATCTGTTCGTGCTTCTCGTATGCGTTTGCCACGATCGACCCGCTGTGGTCGAAGACCATGAACCGGGTGCCCGTTGTTCCCTGGTCGATCGAGGCAACGTATGTCTCTGTCATGTTAGCTCTCCACCAGGCGGTTTATTTACTGTCGATGCCGCCCTGAGAGTAAATGTGCAACCACGTGGGTATAAAGATTATGTATATTATGATGTATGAACAGGGGAAGGGGACGGTGGCGGCGGGTTAGACCGCCTGAGTGGGCGTTAACCCGCCGGCGCAGAGTCACACTCCGTGACAGTCTCGCGCTGTCTGTGCACAGTCGGTCCGGTGGCCCGGTAACTTTACTATCAGCTGCGGTCCGAACGTAAACTAGTCATCACGTGTCACCAAACGGTACAGAGCGGCGACAGACTCCGGTGAATGGGACATCCGGTCTGTGCGGTCTGGACAGCGGTCGTGGGACTACAGCAGACCGAGGTCACCAAGGCTGTCGGCCAGTTCCTGTTGTTCGGTCTCGTCCATCATCCGGAGCGGCGCGCGGAGTCCGCCGACGTCGAACCCGGGGTCGCGCAGGGCGAGTGCTGCTTTCACACCGGCCATGTGTGGGCCGCGTTTCAGCGCCGACCGGACCTCGAACACCGTCGACTGGAGCGCCCGGGCGTGCTCGTGGTCGCCCCGGTCGAACGCCTCGTAGAACTCGACGACCAGTTCGGGAAAGACGTTCGCCACGGCGCTGACCAGCCCCGAACAGCCGACCGCGAGCCCGGCGAACAGCACCGAGTCCGACCCGGCGAGAAACGTCACCCCGGGGTTGGCGTCGACTGCCTGTGCCAGCCACGGGAGCTCCTTCGAGGAGTCTTTCACACCGGCGACACCGTCGATAGCCGCGACCCGCTCGATCGCCGGGAGTGACAGCCGGTCACCGGTCCGGCCGGGGATGTGGTAGACGTACACCGGCAGGTCGACCGCCGCGGCGACTGCCCGGTAGTGCTCGACCGCGCCCGTCTCGTCGACCGGGTAGTAGTACGGGGTGACGACCACGACACCGTCCGCGCCCGCCTGTTCGGCGTGCTCTGCGTACCGGACCGTCTCGCGGGTGCCGGGTGCCCCGACCCCTGCGATGACCGGCACCTCGACACCACCGACAACAGCCTCGACCACCCGCCGGCGCTCCGCGGCCGAGAGGGTGGCGAACTCGCCGTTCGTCCCGAGCGGGAACACCGCACTCGCGCCGTGTTCGACGACGAACCGGGCGTGTGCCACCGTCGCCGTCTCGTCGACCTCGCCGTCGGCGTCGAGGGCGGTCACTGTCGGCGGGACGACACCGTGCAGGTCGAGCGGGTCCGCGTCTCCCGGGGGTGGGGCACCGTCAGACATCTGATGAGCTGAGTTCGGTAGCCAGCCTCAAAAGGCTCACCCGAGCGCGCCGAGTTCCCGCATCGCGTAGGCGGTCCGGAGCATCTCGGCGGCGTCACCGCGGTCGAACACGAGTTCGTCCGTGCTCTGCACGTGTTCGAGCACGTCCTGTGAGGCGTGCTCGGGCGCGGCACCGATGCCGGTGTCCTGTTCCTGTGCCCAGCGCATCATCCTGAGGTCGCTCTTCGAGTCACCCATAACGAGCGCGAACGGGTCGTCGGTGCCGAGCACGTCCAGTGCGGCCTCGATACCGGCGACCTTGTTGAGTTCGAGCGAGCCGATCTCGGCGGCGTCGGCCTCGTAGTACGCGACATCGATCCGCTCGAACACCGTTTTGAACGCCTGCGGGATCTCCGGGTCGGTCTCGGGGACACTGTCGGTCGTCTCGAGCACCGACTGTATCTCGGGGTCCTGTGCGGCGTAGTAGCTCCGTGCGATGCCGGGTGCCGGCGAGTCGGCGTCGACGACGGTCGCGACACTCTCCTGGAGCAGGTCGAGCTGGTAGACCAGCGCCTCGTCTATCACCTCCCGGGCACGGTCGCTCCCGGTCTCGAAGTTCGGCTTCAGCGTGATGTTGAACTCGTTGCCCTGCAGGTGACAGCCCCGCCGGAGTTCGCGGGGTGCGTTCGGGAGGACCCGTGAGCGCGCCCGGTTGAACACCGCCTGGATATCCTCGTCGAGGTCCTCGTACAGCAGCTTCTTTGTGTCGGCAGCCTGCCCTGGTGTGAACACGCCCGTTCCGGCCTCGTAGACGATGCTCACGGTCCCCGAGTGGACCGCCTCGTTACCGAGCCCCTGAATGAGAAACCCTTTTACGTTCTCCAGCGTCTGCCCGGTGCAGATGACAATCGGCATCCCAGTCTCGTGGAACCGCGTCAGCAGGTGCAGCGTCTCGCGGGGGATCTCGTTGTCGGTGTTGCCGGCCGACCGCAGCGTCTCGTCGACGTCGAGCACCAGCACGTTCACGCCGCGGTCGTACTTCGTGTACAGGTCCAGCGCGGCAAACGCCTGCTCCCGCGTGGCGAGTGCGGCCACCTCCGCGAACGTCTCCCCAACCTCGGGAAACGCCGCCCGGATGCTGTCTCTCTGTTCCTCGAGTTCCTCGTTTGCGGTCTCCCAGTAATCAAGCGCCACCCGGGAGTCGACGGGCGGAAACAGGTCCACAAGCGCCTGATACGATCGTAACGTCTCGGTGTCGTGGTTCTCGTAGAGCCGGTACAGCAGTTCGTATCGGTTCATACACCAGATTCTCCCTCCGTGTTTAACTATCCCCGGTCGATCGGCCAACAGCATCGCCTGTTCCCCGGGTCGACCACATCGCCGGTCGGGTCGGTCAGAGCCGCCGGTCGACACGGTGGGAGCCAACAACTAAGAGGAACACCCCGCAAGGGCAGTTATGAAAAACGTCGACGACCTGATCGAGAGCGCAGGCAAGCTATCGGCACGCGGGTTCTCGAAGGGTGAGGTGGCGGACGAACTGAACGTCTCACGAGAGACGGCCAGCTGGCTCGTGGACCGCAACACCGAGAACGGGACGAGCGCACCCGAGCAGGTCGGCGGCCCACACGACATCCACATCGACTGGAGCGCGCTCGGGCGGGACTCCGAGCGACTCGCCTACGTCGGGATGGCGATGGCAGACCTGCTCTCCAAACAGGGTGAGGCCGTCGACCTCACCGTCGGTGTCGAAAAGGCCGGCACGCCGCTCGCGACGGTCATCGCCCGCGAACTCAACACGGACATCGCAACGTACGCCCCCCGGAAACACCAGTGGGAGGACGAGGAGATGGACGACCTGGAGGGGACGTTCTCGGAGAACTTCGCCGACATCCGCGGTCGCGAGTGCTACATCGTCGACGACACAATCACCAGCGGCACGACGATGCGTGAGACAATCCAGGGACTCCGTGACCGCGGCGGCGACCCGGTTGCCTGTGTCGTCCTCGTCGACAAACAGGGGATCGAACGGCTCGATTCGGTCCCGGTCTACTCGCTCGTCCAGGCGATCCGCGTCGGTGACTCCGGCGAGAACTAATTCGGATACGAGTAAGAATCTCCGCAACGCTGGCTCTTTTGACTGTGTGGTAGCCTTGATATGTTATGACACTCCACACACGGGATCTGCAGGCGGATGTCCAAACTCTAAACACGTTGCTAGGTGACGTGCTCGCGGCGCAGGCGTCGCCGGCGGCGTTCGAGAGCGTCGAGCGGGTCAGACAGCAGGCGGTCGACGCCCGGCAGGAGCAGGGGGAACCCGGGGCGGCGCTCCGGGAGACGCTCACAGGGCTCGACAGCGAGAAACAGGAGGTGCTTGCGCGTGCGCTCGCGACGTACTTCGAACTGCGGAACCTCGCCGAGGAGCGCGAACGGGTGCGAGCGATCCGCGAGCGTGGCGAGTCTGGGACGCTCGCGGACAGTCTGGCGGCAACCGTCGAGTGGTTCATCGAACAGGATGTCCCCCCGGAGCGGGTCGGGCAGGTGCTCGGGGACACGCTGATCGAGCCGACCTTCACCGCTCACCCGACAGAGGCCCGCCGGAAGACCACGAAGGCAAAGCTCCGCTCTATCGCCGGTCACCTGGAGACGCTGGACGAACACCGGCTCACAGAGCGCGAGCAGACGGGGGTCGAGCGGGCGCTTGAGGCCGACGTGACGACGCTCTGGCGGACCTCCCAGATCCGCGAGCGCCGGCCCGAGGTGCTCGACGAGGCGCTCAACGTCCAGTGGTACCTCGAGAACGTCCTGTTCGACGTCGTCGGGACCGTCTACGAGGAACTGGAGCGCAGACTCGGCGACTCCTTCCCCGAGACGGACGTTCCGAAGCTGTTCGAGTTTCGCTCCTGGGCGGGTAGTGACAGGGACGGCAACCCTCACGTCACGCCGGAGGTGACCGCCGACACCCTGGAGCGACAGCGCCGGGTCGTTCTCGAGCGGTACCGTGCACAGTTGAAGTCACTGTCGGGCGTGCTGAGCCACAGCGGCCCCGTCCCGGGCGAGGCGTTCGCGGAGCGACTGGCCGCCGATAGGGAGCGACTCCCGACGGTCGCCCGCGAGGTACGCGAGCGGTACCCGGACGAGCCGTACAGGCAGAAGCTGAAGCTGATGCGCGAGCGCATCGAGCGGGTCGGTGACGTTCGGCAGGGTGGCTACGACGACGCCGACGAACTGCAGGCAGATCTGTCGGCGATCGCGGCGAGTCTCCGCGCCGACGGTAGCGGTGTCGTCGTCGACGAGTCGGTCGAACCGCTGGTCCGGCAGGTCGACACGTTCGGGTTCACACTCGCCAGCCTCGACCTCCGGGACCACCGCGAGAACCACACCGAGACTGTCGCCGCCGTGTTCGGCCGCGTTGGTGTCGACTACGAGTCGATGGACGAACCCGACCGGGTGGCGACACTCACCGACGCGATACAGCAATCCTCGCCCGTCGTCGACGTCGGCGATCACGACACGTTCATGGGGACACCGGGCCGGGTGCTCTCGCGGTTCGACGCGCTCGCGGACTGGCACCGCGAGTACGGTGTCGACGCCATCGACACATACTGTATCAGCATGACCGAGGAGCCGAGCCACGTGCTCGAGGTGCTCTTTCTCGCGGACCAGGCAGGTGTGGTCGACCTACCGGAGTACTGTGGACTAGACATCGTGCCGTTGTTGGAGACCCGGTCAGCGCTGTCGGGCGCACGCCGGATAATGGGAACACTGTTTCAGAACGAGGCCTACGCCGCCGCACTGGCGGCCCGCGACGACATCCAGGAGGTCATGCTCGGCTACTCGGACTCGAACAAGGAGAACGGGTTCCTGGCGGCGAACTGGTCGCTGTACCGGAACCAGCGGCGTCTGGCCGACATCACCGACGACCACGATGTCGAGCTCAGACTGTTCCACGGTCGGGGCGGTTCTATCTCCCGGGGTGGTGGCGCGATGAACGAGGCGTTGCTCGCGCTGCCACCGGAGACGGTCACCGGGCAGGTGAAGTTCACCGAGCAGGGCGAGGCGATCGCCGAGAAGTACGCCAACCCGGAGATCGCGGCCCGGAATCTTGAGCAGATGCTCGACGCGCAACTGCGGGCGCGCCACCGGTCACTGACGGGGACCGGGGCGGACCCGCCGGCGGAGTGGCACGACATCCTCGACACCGCTGCCACCGCCGCGCGGACGGCCTACCGTGACCTGCTGTCGACCGAGGGCTTTGTCTCGTACTTTGAGCAGGCGACACCGATACCCGTTATCGAGGACCTCAATCTGGGCTCCCGACCGGCCTCGCGCTCGGGGGAACGCACTGTCGAGGACCTCCGTGCCATCCCGTGGGTGTTCTCCTGGACACAAGCCCGGTGTATCCTCCCCGGCTGGTACGGGCTCGGGACCGGGCTCGAGACGGCACTAGCCGAGGGCTGTTCGGTCGACCGCCTGCAGACACTCTACGAGGAGTGGCCCTTTTTCCGGACGATGCTGGACAAGGCGGCGCTTGCGCTGGCCCGAACCGAGCTCGACATCGCGAGCAAGTACGCTGACCTGGCCGGCGAGCTCCGGTTCGACTTTTTTCCGCGCATCGAGGCCGAGTACAGACGGTCGGTCCGGCTCGTGCGGGAGATAACCGGCCGCGACCGACTCCCACCAAAGGAATGGGTCGCCAGGAGTCTCGACCGGCGCAACCCCTACGTCGACCCGCTGAACCTGCTCCAGATCGAACTCCTCGACCGGGAGGAGCTGACCGACCGCGAGGAACGAACGCTCCGGCTGACGGTGAAAGGTATCGCAGCCGGGATGAAATCGACCGGGTGATACTGTCGGACGAAATTCGCATATTTTCATCCGACAGTATAGAACAACGTGACCGATGTGTCCGGGCCGCTCACGGGTTGTTCCTCCCCGCTCGCAATCGAGGCCTCCGGCCTCGCGGCCCTCCGCAGGTGTTGGCTCGTGGCCTCGCTGTTCACGTGCTTCTGTCCGTCAGTACGAGTTACCCGGCTCGACCCGCCGACTCACGGACGTGTCAGACAGGCGAATGGCAGAAAGACGACGACAGAACAGACATCGGTCGAGCACTCAGCGTTCCTCGATGTCGGACTCGTAAACGACACCGCGGTCGCCGTCGACGGTCACGAGTGTCCCGTCCTCAAACACGGTCGTGACGTCGCCGACGAGCGGCACACCCAGTTCCCGCGCGAGAATCGCGGGGTAGCTCGTTGTGCCGCGCTTGGCGGTGACGATGGCCCCGATGGCGTCGAGGTCGCCGGTTACCTCCTCCGGAACCGACCCGGGAAGCACGAGCACCGCACCGTCGGGAGGGTCGGTGACGTTGCCGTCGGTCGGTGTGACAGTTCGTCCCGCGGCCCGGCCCGACACGACACCGCGACCGCTCGCGAGCACCTGCGCGGCGATGTGGACTTTCATCGTGTTGGTGGTGTTTGCGCCTTCGAGGTCAGTCATCATCCCCGCGAGCACGACCACCGTGTCACCGCTCTCGCTGACACCGGCGTCGATTGCGGCGGTCGCGGCCTGTTCGATGAGTGCCGTGGCACCCGTCTCCGGTGCGGGCTGATGGCGGGGGGTCGTGCCCCACAGCAGCGCGAGCCGGGACTGGACCTGCTCGTCGGGTGTCACCGCCACGACGGGAACTGACGGGCGGTACTTCGCGACCTTGTGGGCGGTGTACCCCGACTGTGTGACCGTGACGACCGCCGTCGCGTCGACATCGCGAGCGAGATACCGCGCCGAGCGGGCGATGGCGTCCGTGCGGGTGTCACCGGTCGGCGGGACACGCTGCTCGCGGGACTCTGCGTACTCCGCGCTCTCCTCCACGTCGCGGACAATACGCCCCATCGTCTCGACAACATTGACCGGGTCGTCACCGATTGCGGTCTCGCCGGAGAGCATCACCGCGTCGGTCCCATCGAGGACCGCGTTCGCAACGTCGGAGGCCTCGGCCCGGGTGGGTCGGCGGGCATGTATCATCGAGTCGAGCATCTCTGTCGCGGTGATGACCGGCACCCCGGCTCGCTGTGCCCTGTTGACGATGCGTTTCTGCACGAGCGGGACCTGTTCGAGCGGACACTCCACACCCAGGTCACCCCGTGCGACCATCACACCGTCGGCCGCCGCCAGGATACCGTCGAGGTTCTCGACGGCGTCGGCCCGCTCTATCTTCGCTATCACCGGTATCTCGGCGCCAAACGACTCTATCTGCTCTCTGACTGCGTAGACATCCGTGGCGTCACCGACGAAACTCGCGGCGACGTAGGCGACCTCCATCTCGGCGGCGAGTTCGAGCTCCCGTCGGTCACTCTCGGTGACCGCCGGCAGGTCGAGGCTGACCCCGGGGACGTTGACACCCTTTCGGCCACCGAGCGCCCCGCCGGAGTCGACGGACACGACAACGGTCTCAGCCTCGACACGTCGGACGGTGGTCTCGATGCGACCGTCGTCGAGCAGCACCCGGTCACCGGGCTCGACCGCCGCCAGCGAGTGCGAGACGCCGACCGTGCTATCGGTGACCGTCTCACCCTCGACGAGCCGGTACTCCTCACCGGTCTCGATGACAGTTTCCCCTGACAGCGGTGCCGTCCGTATCTCCGGTCCCGGCACGTCGAGCATCGTCGGGATGGGCTGTCCGAGCTCCTCGCTCACCGCGCGAACCCGCTCCGCAACGGTCGCCCGGTGGTCGGTGGTGCCGTGGCTCGCGTTCAGGCGCGCAACGGACATTCCTGCCCTCGCGAGGTCAGCTACTGTTTCGCGGCTATCCGAGGCGGGTCCCAGTGTACAGACGATCGTCGCTCGGCACATCCTACAGGATGATACTCTTTGACTCGACAAAAGCGTCGATGGTGTAGCCCAGCCCCTCCCGGCCGATGCCGGAGTCTTTCACGCCACCGAACGGGATGTCGCCGAGACCGTGGCTCGGGGCACCGTTTATCCGGACACCGCCGGCCTCGAGTC
>UEZF01000011.1_pt1 | contig 25102 bp, 23 predicted proteins | sample 1903571 | NCBI WGS metagenome assembly UEZF01 (sample SAMEA4776352, study PRJEB27445) | saltern metagenome | biome: Hypersaline environment; feature: solar saltern; material: Pellet | place: Spain | collected 2014-08 | depth 0 m | reverse complement strand
GTGGACACTCTCCTCGCCGTCGAGGACCTCGTTCGCCCGCCGGCGGACCTCGTAGGCTGTCTCGCGGTCGTGGTTGGTGATGACGAACGTGTCGAGTTCGCGCGAGAGCAGTGCGAGATACGCCGCCGCCGCCCGGTCGGTGACTGACCCCTCGCCGCGCTCGATCTCCCGCGCGAGTTCGAACGTCCACCCGAACCCGCCGGTCAATTCAGCGGCGATACCGTCCCGGTCGGCGCTGCGCGACATCACGTCCTCGAAGGTCAGCCCCGCCTCCCGCAGCGCCGGTTCGGCGTCACTGCCCCGCCGGACATCGAGCGCTCCCATCCCTTCGGGCGGTTCGGGAACGGCAACGTCGACGTACTCGAAGGCGCGGTAGAACGCAACCGCGTCGTCGACGGTTGTCTCCTCGACAGCCGCGCTCGCCTGGCCCGGTCGGAGCGCTCCACTGCCGGCAGCGGCCACCAGCGGCGTGAGCAACAGCGTCGCGCCGAACTGCGTGTTCCCGCCGGTCTGGTGGCTCATCCCTGCGATTGCCCGCTCGAAGGCCGGTCCGAGCGGGCCACCGTCGGCGGCGGTCGCGAACCCTGCGTGGGTTCCAACGGCCCCGGCGAGGAACTGCTCGAACCGGAGCTCCGGATACTCCCGCTCGCGGTCGACGTTCCCCGGTTTCGGTGTCCCCGACACCTCGAGCAACAGCGCGAGCTGTGCGTTCTGTGCTGTCGTGCGACCTGTGTTCTCCAGGTTTGCTGTCATACGTTTGTTCAGGCTGTCTCTGTTGTCTCATCGCACCCGCTCGCCCGACCGGGGGGTGGCCCGTCGGGTCTCGCCGAACCACGCGTCGGTCGCCTCGCGCACCCGGGCGAGCACCGCCGGGTCCGTGCTCGGCCGACCCACGCTGACGGCGTCGGCGCCAGCGGCCAGGTACTCCTGCACCGTCTCCCGGTCGCGCACACCGTTGTTCGCCACCACGAACAGCGCCGCCCTCGCCACCCGGCCGACGACCGGCTCCGAGTCCATCGCGTCCACGTGGGCGATGTCGGCACCCGCCCTCGCGAGTCGCCGGGCCAGCCCCGGCAGGTCCGCGCCCGTCTCAGCGCGGAGCTTCACACTCACCGTGGCACCCGTCCGGTCGGCGACCCGGACCAGTCTGGCAAGACGGTCGGATGCCGCGAGCAGTGTCTCGCCGGCCCCGGCGTCACACATCTCCGCCTGCCGACAGTGGGCGTTTATCTCCAGGACCGCGCCGTGACGGGCACAGACACTCCCGACACGTGTGACCGCCTCCTCGGTCACCGCACGGACGTTGACACCGGCCTGCAGGGGGGTGTGCTTGAGCGCCGCGAGCTGTCTGTCGACGAACGCGACCGGGTCCGACGGGAGGAACTCCTCGCGGCCACGGTCGGCCATCGACCGCGCGGCCGCCCGTGTCGGCCCGTCGACGGCGATACCGCCAAGAAACGCCGCGCCGGCGTACGGGGCGCCGGCCCGTGCCCACGCCGCATCCGCGGCGCCGCTCAGACTCGCGAGCGCCACCCGGGGCTCGAACCCGACCGTGCCGCCGGTCATCTGTCGGCCACCTCCAGCGCCTCTCTGACCGCCCCGGCCACGCGCTCGGCGTCGGACTCACCGTCGAGCCCGATGTCGGTCCGGACGACCGGCCGGTCAAGCGCCGTTCCGTCGTCGGTGTCGAGCACGAGCGCGTCGGCAAAGGGGTACGCATCGGCCACACCCGCGGTCGAGGGCTCGTACCCCTCGGCGGCCATCAGTTTCGCCGCCGGGCCGGAGTACACGCGGTCCTCCACGAACGGTGAGACCACGACGACGGTGGTCTCCGCAAGCGCCTCGGCCACCCCGTCGACGGCGAGCATCGGACCGATGCTGGTGACCGGGTTCGAGGGGCCGACCACCACCGGGTCCGCGAGCGCCGACCGGACGGCGTCGGTCGCGGTTGCCTCGCCCCGGAACTCGACAGACTCGACTGCCGGCTCGCCGTTCCGGGCGACCCAGAACTCCTGGAAGTGCATCACCCCCTCGGGCGTGTGTATCAGTGTCGCCAGCGGGTCGTTGCTCATCGGGAGCACGCGCCAGGGAACCCCGAGTGCGTCGGCAAGTCGACCCGTTACTTCGGTCAGACTCTGTCCCTCGTCGAGCAACCCGGTGCGGGTCAGGTGTATCGCCCGGTCCCGGTCGCCGATGAGCATGAACTCCGCCACCCCCGAGAAGCGCCGCCAGCGGGCGAGTTCCCGGCCACCGGTCTGTGCCGTCTCGTCGAGATACCGCGGACCCTCCTCGAGTCCCGCCGCCTCCGCGAGTCGCTGCAGTTCGGTGTGGGTCTCCGTGGTGTCCCCGTCGATCCCCCACCAGGTCTCGCGGTCGAGCATCTCACCGCCCAGAAAGAGGACCGTGTCGACGTCCGGACAGACCAGCAGACCGCCCAACTCCACGTCGTCGCCGGTGTTACCGACGACTGTCACGTCGGCGGGCGGGAAGACAGACTCGCTGCCGGCGAGCAGTTTCGGCGTCCCGGTTCCGCCGGCAAGAAACGTCACCATACCGGTTACAGTGGCCGCCCGGTATTAACCGCTGTCATCCCGGTGGTTCTGTCGCCCAGATCCACGGCCTGTCGTGTCGACTACCACTCGACTCCATCCGGGACAGCGACTGTGGCCCCTGCCGGCGCGTGGTCGCTGACCCGGGTGACCCGACCAGCCGCGTCGAGCGGTGACGGTCCAGACCTGCCGTGCCGGAATCGGAGTTCAGTAGCGTTTATTTTCCGGGACTCTTTGCTGTCGGTATGGACTCATGGAAGCGGCGCGCGTTCGCCTATCTCCTTTTTCTGCTGGCGGCGCTCGTCGGGACTGCACTCGCCTACGACTTCGGAATGTCGGCATACGAAAACGAACCAACAACAACGCTCGACTCGATGCAGTTTGCCGTCGAGATGTTCACAACCACCGGCTTCGGTGGAGACGCGCCGTGGACCTCCCGGCAGATGCAGGCGTTTGTCACCGTGACAGACCTGCTCGGGATGGCGATACTCGTCGGTGCGTTACCGGTGTTCGTCGGCCCGGTCCTGGAGAACGCCCTCTCCGCGGCGGCACCGACACAGCTGGATTCGGACATCAGTGATCACATCATCGTCTGTTCGTCTACGGCACGGGCTGACAGACTCGTCGAGCGCCTCGACGCGAACGACATCCCGTACGTGCTCGTGGAGTCCGACGCCGACCGCGCGGCCGACCTGTACGACAACGGGTACCGGGTTATAAACGGAGACCCGCAGTCGACCGACGACCTGAAAGCCGCCAGACTCGGCTCCGCCCGGGCGCTGTTCGCGGACGTCTCCGACCAGGTCGACGCGAGTATCGTGCTCGCGGCCCGCGAGCTCTCGGACGACCTGCAGATCGTCAGTGTTGTCGAGGAGCCCGACCGGGCGCGATACCACCAACTCGCCGGGGCCGACGAGGTGCTCTCACCGCGTCAGCTCCTCGGTGAGAGCCTGGTCCAGAAGGTGACCACCGCCCTGCGCTCGCAGGTGGGCGAGGCGGTCACAATCGACGGGGAACTGGAGCTCGTGGAGGTGTCGATACGGCACGGCAGCAACCTGGCCGGTGAGACCCTGGGTAGCAGTGGGCTCCGCGAGCGAGCTGGGGTCAACGTTGTCGGTGCGTGGTTCCGCGGCGAGTTCGACGCCTCGCCACCGCCGGACTCGACACTCGACCCCGGGACCGTGCTGCTGGTCTCGGGCAGACCCGACCAGCTCGAACGGCTGGTCGAACTCACGCAGTCGTCGGTCCGCGCGTTTAGCTCCGGCGAGACACTGATTGTCGGCAACGGCACCGTCGGCAAGACCGTCGCCAGCGAGTTCGAGGAGCTTGGGGTCGAGCACACGGTCATCGACAAGGTTGATATGGAGGGTGTCGACATCGTCGGCGACGCCACACAGACCGAGACTCTCTCGGCTGCCGGTATCGAGGACGCACAGACGGTCGTGCTCGCGCTCCCGGACGACACCACCACCGAGTTCGCCACGCTCGTCATCCGGGACACGGCACCTGATACCGAGATTCTCGCCCGCATCCAGAACGACGCGAACATCTCGAAGACCTACCGGGCGGGCGCCGACTACGTGCTGTCGCTGTCGACTGTCACCGGCCGCATGTCCGCCTCGTTCCTGCTCGAGGACCGCGACACGGTGTCGATGAAACAACAGGTCGAGGTAATAAAAACGGCCACACCGGCACTGGTCGGCAAGACGATGTCCGAGACGGATATCCGCGAGCGAACCGGCTGTACCGTCCTCGCCGTCAGACGGGGTGAGACCACCGTCACGGAGATCGGGCCGAACACTCAGATACGGGAGGGCGACGAACTGCTCGTCGTCGGCGCGGACAACGGTGTCCACAAGTTCGAGCGCCTGTTTACCTGATACTGTCGGCTGTAAGCACGTGGCACATTTCGGTACCCTGAGGTACCGAACCGTTCTACGAAGTTACAGCCGACAGTATGAGACTCGACGGACTGGACCACGACCTGTGGCACGGACGCCACGAGAGGAACGGCGCGAGTCGCACTGTCAGTGGCACTGTTCCGGGTCGGCACGCCCCGGGCGGTGCCATGCAGAACAGGGTAGTCACACGGCACACCCTCGGGTGGCGTCCCGTGGAACAGGGCGGCCGGGTGGCGTGGCAGGACAGCACGACCCCGGGGGACGAGCAGAGCGGTGCGGTCATATGTGGGGGAAACAAAGCCGGAGTATGGAGTTCGGAACGGCCGGCATTCGGGGCCCGGTAACGGAGATACGACCGGAACTCGCCCTGGCAGTAGGTCGTGCGGCGGGAATGAACGCGGCCGACGCGGAGACGACGCTGGTGGTCGGGCGTGACGGCCGGACGACCGGTCCGTCGCTGGCGGCGGCCGTGGAGGCGGGCGCAACCAGTGCCGGGGCCAAGGTTCGCCGTGTGGGGCAGGTGCCGACGCCGGCACTCGCGTTTGCCTCCCGCGGTCGGCACGGGCTGATGCTCACCGCGAGCCACAATCCGCCCGGCGACAACGGCATCAAACTGTTCGCCGACGGCCGAGAGTACGACCGCGAGGCCGAGCAGCGTATCGAGTCTCGCATCGAGTCCCCTCCCGACCCAGTTGCGTGGGACGGGTACGGCGGCACAGAGCGGCTGCCGGTGCTGTCGCGCTACCGCGAGGCGGTGGCGACCTACGCGGGCGAGTTCGGTTCAGCGGCCACACTCGAGGTGGTCGTCGACTGTGGCAACGGGATGGCGTCGCTGGCGACACCGCAGGTCCTGCACGCGCTCGGGGCCCGCGTGGTCGCGCTCAACGCCAACGTCGACGGCCACTTCCGGGCACGCGAGAGCAAGCCGACCCCCGAGAGCCTCGCCGACCTCCGGACGTTCGTCGCCGACACCGACACTGACCTCGGAATCGGTCACGACGGGGACGCGGACCGCGTGGTGGTGCTCGACGGTGACGGCGAGGTGGTCCACGAGGACACCGTGCTCGCGATTCTGGCCGAACACTACACCGCGACGAGCACCGCCGACGACCCGGTGGTGGTGACCACGCCGAACGCGTCGAGTCGCATCGACGAGCGGGTGCAGGCGGCCGGCGGGCGCGTCGAACGGGTCCGCCTGGGCGCGCTCCACGAGGGGATCGCCGTGGCGACCGGCACCGTCGTCTTTGCCGGTGAGCCCTGGAAACACGTCCACACGGCCTTCGGCGGCTGGATCGATGGTGTCACGTCGGCGGCGGTGTTCGCGCGGCTGGTCGCCGACCGGGGGCTCGAACCACTCCGGGGGCCGGTGACCGAGCGCCCCTACCGGAAGGTGAGTGTCACCTGTCCCGACGCACACAAACCCAGGGCGATGGACCGTCTAACTGACCGACTCCCCGACGTCTTTCCCGAGGCGACCGTCGACACCGAGCACGGGGTCCGGTTGGAACTCCCCGACGGGTCGTGGCTGCTCGTCCGACCCAGCGGGACCGAACCGTACCTCCGGCTGTACGCCGAGAGCGAGTCTGTCGACGAACTCGTCGAGACTGCCCGCGAGCACGTCGAGCACGCCGCCGAACGGTAGCCCGGTCGGACCGGACGATAGCGTCTCTCATACTGATTCTTGCGGGTCGTTCCGGTATCGACCGCCCGATGATGAGCGGTCGTACCGGAAAACAGTCCAATTAATCAGTATCACTCTGGACGGCGGTACTCGGGGTCTGTCATCTGTGCTGACATCGGTTTCGGGTCGCCCTCGGTGAGGTTGTACCGCGAGAAATCGTCGAGGCCGGCCTCGCGCAGCAGTTCCTCGTCGTAGACGGCGTTGCCGGTGAACACCGCGGGATCCCGGCACAGCATCTCGAGCACCGTATCGGAGACAATCTCGGGGTCGCGCCAGTCGTCCTCGGTACCCAGTCCAAAGTACCGGGTCGCCCGTGTGTCGATTGCCGTCACCGGCCAGAAGGAGTTACAGCCAACGTCGTAGCCGTCGAGTTCCTCCGCGAGCGAGAGTGTGAGAAACGTCATCCCGAGTTTCGACCACGTGTAGGGGGCACTCCCGGGCATCCGGTCGACCGTTATCGGCGGGGCGTTCGTCAGCACCCACGCGTTCTCGACGGTCTTGAGGTGGTCTGTGAACGCCCGCACGGTGGCGAAGGTGCCCCGGACGTTCACGTCCATCATCAGGTCGAACCGCTTCGGCGGCAGTGAGTCCGTCGCGAACAGGAAGATGGCGCTCGCGTTGTTGATGACGATGTTGACCTCACCGAACCGGTCGATGGCCCGCTCGGCGGCAGCCTCGACGGCCGCCTCGTCGCGGATATCGAGCTGTATCGGCAGCGCCTCGGCGCCGAGCGCCTCCACCTCGCGGGCGGTCTGCTCGATGGAGCCCTCCATATCCTTTTTTTCGCCGTAATCGTCTTTATCGCTGGTCTTTCCCGTAGAGACGATGTTACAGCCCTGCGCGGCCAGGTCCAGCGCGATCTGTTTGCCGATACCGCGTGTCGTGCCCGTTATGAACGCCGTACCGGACAAAAATCCATGCGGATTTTTGCCCGCCAGTATCGAACCAAGATACCGATGTGTCCGGGCCACTCGTCACCGGACTGTCGTCCGGTTCCTCGTGGTCCTCTGCCACAGTTATGTACCAGTCTCTGTGTTCACGTACTTCTGTCCGGCAGTATGAGGACTCCCGAAACACGGCGGGTCGGATTCGACAGTGTGGCGTGGCTCGGCCCGGTCGCTCACCCGGGAACCGTCGCGAGTGTCGTGATGGCGGGGGGACTCCGGGCGGAGGCCTGCTGCACCCGGTGGTCGAAGCGCTCGAACCCGGCGGCCTCGAACATCTGGTCGGCCTCCTCCTCGTCGTAGAACAGCATGATGGCGTCGGCCATCCGCCGGCGAATCGGACCGTCGGGCGCCTCTGGACCGACCACCAGCACCGGGGCGCCGGGCTTGCCGACCCGCCGGAGCTCACGCAGCGTCACGACGGGGTTGGGCCAGTACTCGATAGCGCCCGACGACCAGACGACATCGAAACTATCGCCGGAGAACGGGAGCTGCTCGGCGTCACTCAGGTAAAACCGGACCGGACCGCGGCGGCCGAACTTCCCGAAAGCACGGGCGAGCTGGTGGGGGCTCTGGTCGATGCCGTGGACGTGGTCGCTCTCCGCGGCGAGCGCCTCTGTCGCAAAGCCTGTCCCGCAGCCGACATCGAGCACCCGGTCCCTGGACGAGATATCGAGCATTCCGATTGCCTCGTCGCGCATCTCCTCGGTCCAAATAAACGGGTTGATCCGGTCGTACACCGTCGAGAGATACCTGTAGAACGTCCGTGCGCGGTTCTTGTTCTCGAGCACTCCCATCAGTCTTTGTTCGCCGTCGCCGGAGATAACAGTCCCGGATTCGAGGGCCGTGGTCCGGAGCTTTAACTGTGAGGGCGGGACCAGCCCACCCATGGACGAACTGGAGGCACGCATCGAGACGCTCGAGCGGGCGGTAACCGAGGGTGACCACGACCTCTCCGAGCTGGCAGCCGAAGGCGAGGCCCGGGAGCGGCTCGCGACAGTCGAGACCGAACTCGGTGACCTGACAGAGCGGGTGGCCGAACTCGAGGCGGCGACACAGGCACTGCGAGGGTACGTCGGCAACGTCCGGGCGGTCAACCGCGACATCGAACAGCGGGCCGACATCGCACTGGCGAAAGCCGAGTCACTCGAATCTGCGTTTGCCGTGGACGACAGCTCGACGGATGGGGCAGACACAGGCTCGACCGGTGTGAGCGCCACGGACGACGCCGCGACTGACACACCGATCTGGGCCGGGTCGACAAACGGCGAACAGCACGGTCCGGCGGACGAGAGTGTAGCCGACATGTCCACGGCCACCCCGTCCGGAGCCGAGAACGGACACGACGGGGACCGGTGTCGGGCGTGTGGGCGACCGACAGATGACGGTGCCACGGAATCCGGCACCGGCGGGGAGGCCCCGCTCGAATCGGTGTTCGAGACCGACGGGGGCCAGGAGAACGGCGACGGTGGCACGTTCGACCGCATCCGGGAGATGCTCTGAGCACCCTGCAGATGCGACTCGGTGGGTCCGCACCACATGACGGAGACCACCACAGGGCACACGGGAGTTATACCGGTCACGCCCCTACAGCAGGGTATGACAGAGAGCCCGTTCGACGTGACGCTCCGTATCGCAGAGATACAGGACGCAGAGCCGTTCCCGGGGGCGGAGAAACCCGAACTGGTGAAACTCTGGCTTGACCTCGGCGACGAGACACGACAGTCCGCCGCACAGTTGGGCTACCGGTACAGCGTCGAGGAACTGCCCGGCACCCAGGTGCTCTGTGCGACGAACCTGGGGTCGCTCCGGATTGCGGGGTTCCGATCCGAGGCGCTGACCGTCGGTGTGCCCGGCGACGACGGCAATCCGGTGCTCGTCACACCTGAGACGGCGGTCCCGAACGGCGGAACACTGTACTGAGACCGATGTGTCGGGCGAGGCGAACCTGGACACGGGGAACCGGCGTCATATGTCGAGCCACGTGGGACCGACTCTCCCCTGTTCGACGCACAGTTGTCTCACCATCCGTGTAATAAAAAAAGATCAACCGCGGATTTGGGTGCTCAGTTAGTGCGGATGACGTCGAGTCCGTTCTGCTCCTCGACGCTATCGCGGCCGCCGTCGGTCTCACCGAACTCGCGGTCGACACCGGCGTTCTGTGCGGCGTCGAACGTCTCGGTCTCGAGGTCGCCCTCGATGGCACGGCGGGACTTGTCGGCCTGCTTCTGTGCGGTGGGGCCGAGCACCTGTGCGCTCTTGACGCCGGTCATGATAGCCATGACACGCACCTTGCCCTTGTACTCGTCCTCGATGCGGGCGCCCCAGATGACGTTCGCGCTCGCGTCGAGTCGCTCGGTAATGTTCTGTGCAATGCCCTCGGCCTCCTGCAGGGTGAGGTCGGGACCGCCGGTAATGTGAACCAGACCGCCGCTCGCACCGCGGTAGTCAACGTCTAGCAGTGGGTGGTTCATCGCGTCTTTGACCACCTCCTCGGTCTTGTTTTTGTCCTGTGTCTCGCCGACCAGCATGACCGCGACACCGCCTTGATTCATTATGGCCTGCATGTCGGCGTAATCGAGATTGATCAGCGACGGCTGGGTGATGGTCTCGGAGATGCCTTTCACGGTCTCGGCGATTATCTGGTCCATAACCGAGAACGCCTTTCCGATGGGCAGGTTCGGGACGTACTCAAGCAGCCGGTTGTTGTCGAGCACGATGATGGAATCGGCCTCCTCGCGGAGTCGCTCCAGCCCCTCCTCGGCTTTCACCGTGCGGGCGCGCTCAACGTTGAACGGTGTGGAAACCATTCCGACAACGATTGCGCCCTGCTCCTTTGCGAGGTTCGAGATAACCGGCGCGGCACCGGTCCCGGTGCCGCCGCCCATACCGGCGGTGACGAACACGAGGTCGGCGTCACTGAGCACGTCTTTTAGTGTGCCCTGTGCCATCTCCGCGGCACGCTCACCCATCTTCGGGTCGCCGCCCGCGCCGAGCCCGTTCGTGAGTGACTTGCCAACGAGAATCTTCGTGTCGGCCTCGACCATCTGGAGGTGCTGCTTGTCGGTGTTGATTGCAATGGTGTCGGCACCCTCGACACCGATGTTGTACAGTCGGTTGACCGTGTTGTTGCCGGCACCGCCACAGCCGACAACCACGATGCGGGGGTCACCAAACCCCTCGGCGTCGGCCATCTGCTCTTTTTCCTGCTCGTCGCGGACGAGCGCCTCGTTGACGATATCCTGCATCGTCAGGCCCTCGCCCACGACCGGTCCTTTCGGCCGTCTTCCTGACCGTTTCGCTTCTCCGAGGAACAACGCCTCTCGGCGTCGTGCTCCGCGAGCATCTCGCGTACGGCCGACCGGATTGCCTCGCTCCGGTTCGGATACTCCCCGGTTTCGACCATCCGCTCTACCTGTTCAACCTGCTGTTTCGGAATCCGTAGTGTCACACGCTCCATGGTTGGGTCTCCCTTGTGGTGGGTAAGACGGGAGATGGCCTCGGTCGCCTGTGTTGTTTTACACGGCGAAACCGCGGTACTGCGCCGCGATGAGTCCGTCCCGACCCGCCGTGTAAGACTCCCGTCTTACGCACGCAGTACATCTGTCTCTTGAACGTATAAACCTGTCGGTGATTCGTATGACGTAATCCGGATTTCAAGCGGAAACATCCGTTGTCGGTCAAATACGGCGTTTACGACCTGTCGAGCACATCCGCCGCGGGCGTCCGGCGGCCACAGCTGGGGCAAAACCCCCAGTCCGAGCGAAGCTCGTCCCCACAGTCGCAGAACACCCTGTGAGACGCCTTCTCGCCGCAGTTCGGGCAGTGAACATGCGACGGCGACAGCGTCTCACCGCACTGAGTGCACGTGCTGCGCTCCCTGCCAACCGCGTCTCCACCGTCATCCGGCTCTGTCTTACCTCCGGTTGCGCTGTATGACGGCTCGTTCGACGCGGTGCGTGACACGTCGCCGGTCGTGTTTACATCGGCCGCACCGCCAGTCTCGGCCTCGGAGACGGCGGCGGAGTTCTGGCGGTCGATTGTGACGTTTACATCGATGTGCTGTGCGCGATTCGTTTGCTCGTGACGGCTTGTCGCCGTGTGTGCGCGCCCTGGCAATATCTCGTCGAAACGCTCTGTGAGTATGTCGTCGATGCGCTCCGCAAGTACCTCGTCGAGGTGCTCCGCGAGTATTTCATCGGTGCGCTCACCCACACCGGCGTCCGCGGAGCGTCCGGCCGTCGTGTCGGCGTGTCGCTCGATGTACTCCCGCAGCGCCTCGCGTAGCACCTCACTTTTCGAGGTGTCGAACGCCTCAAGACGGGAGACGAGTTCGTCGTCGGCACGGAACGTGAGCTTACTCATTCGCTCTCGTCACAACAGTCGGTGTTCTCCCATATCAATCTTCGGTGGATGTCTGGACCCGGCGAGTCGGTGCTCGTGCTCGGCGCGAGCGGCGGTGTCGGCAAGATCGCGCTCGTCTCGACCGCCAAACAGACCTGACAGAGCCGGACGCGGCCGGCACGGAGGAACCCACACCGGAGTCGTCGGACAAGGAGCGTCCGCTTCTGGAGGGGAGCCCACAGACCGGACAGCCGGAGACGTTCGACACCTCCGAACAGGTCGGCTGGTCTGGCTGCTCGCTGGGATTGTCGTGTTTTCGCTGCTCGTGGTGCCGATGTTCGTGCTGTACACTCCGGAGGTACAGTGGCTCATCGACCGGTTCGGTTCTCACAGCGCCAGGCGTACGTCCTGCTCCCGATGGTTCCCGCCATCCTGCTCGGACTCGTCACCGTCTGTGCGGCTCTGTGCGAACTCGAAGTGAGAGAGCCCTCTGCACCAACTCGACCGCGACCCCGGCGTTCAGAACAGGTCCCGGCGCATCGCAATCTCAAACCAGGGACAGAGCCGCAGTTGGCGGTACCAGCGTCGGTTCTGCGCGAGGCGCTCGTAGGGGGCCCAGAGCACACCGGCCACCTCGTCGAGGTCGGGGTCGAGACGGGTGTCCTCAAGTGTCGCCTGCAACACCGCACAGACCTCGTGTTCGATCCCCTCGTCGTAGTACCGGCGGCGATACTCAAACCGGTCAGTCACCGTCAGCGTGTCATACTGGTCGGGTGTGACGCCGAGTTCTTCCTCGAGACGCTGGCGGGCAGCCTCGACCTGTGACTCGCCCTCGCGGGGGTGTGAGGCGACGGTGCCGTCCCAGTGGTTGTCCCAGAGGCGCTTGTCGGGGCTGCGCTGTGCAAGCAGGATCCGCCCGCCCTCGTCGAACAGCAGCGCGGTGAACGCCCGGTGACGGATACCCTCACCGGTGTGAGCTGCGAGCCGGTTTACAACATCCTCTCTATGATCTTCCGCGTCGACAGCAACGACCTCCTGGGTGGCGTTCTCGTGGTCGGACGAGTCACCAGCCTTCGCCATACGGGATACTGGTGCAGGGGACTCAAACCGTCTTCGTTTCCGGTCGCGCCACGGCGGGCCAAACACTCTTACAGGGGGCTTGCGTACCAGTACCCATGCCGCGGGCCGAGGACCAGATTGCGCAGTACCTCTACCAGGGGGAGTCTATCCGGTCGGCGTTCGACGTCGGCCCGGTCCGCATCGTGCTGAGCTCACACCGGGTGTTCGCGTCGCTTCCCGACGGCGGGATAGAGCGGGCGGAGCTGCCAGACGTCACCGGTGTCTCGCGAGAGACCCGCGGGTCGCTCTCTGGGGTGGTGTGGGGGGTGTCGCTCGGGATAATCGGGGTGGCCTTTCTCGGGGTCGGACTCTCGGTCAGGGCCAGCGAGGCGCTCAACACGCCGGAGTTCCGCAAGGACGCCGCCGCCAGCGCCGGTGCCGGCGGGCTGACGGGACTCGTCGACCTGGTGCTATGGGCTGTCGAGAATATCGACCTGTTGTTGTTCGGATTCGGCGCAGTCTGTCTGCTGTTCGCCGCGATTCCGATAGCGAACTACTGGTTCAGGGTCCGCGAGCGGAGCCTTGCCATCCAACTCGCCGGTGACCGACCCGACATCCACCTCCCGCTCGAGTACATCTCCGTCGAGGACGAGTTCCGTCTCAGGAAGGCACTCGTCCCCGAACAGTTGTCCGACGATATCCCGGCCGATGTCGATGTTGATGACATCCCGGAGCCGGGCGGCCAGGCCGACGGGACAGCCGACGACGACACCAGCGAGTTCGAGTGGGGCGGGACGGAGACCGTCACCGGCGGACAGGCCGATGACGGCACGACCGGCGACCGGGGGTGAGACAACCGGTCTCCGACGACCACTGTGGACAGGGCGCCTGCGGATGCCACACAGGAGCGGAGTTGATGTGTGTCCGTGGGACCTGAGAGCGGAGCGGTCCCGGACCCGACCGGTTCTCGGGCACGCCGGCGGAGCCCGGAAGCTACTTGTGAGTTCGGCACATCCGAATCAGTAGAATGGCAGATAGCGCTCGTCGTCTCCCGACGAACGTCCCCGGAGTGGACGAGGTGCTCGAGGGTGGGCTCCAGCGTAGGTCGGCGACGCTCGTCCGCGGGGCACCGGGTGCGGGAAAGACCATCTTCGGACTGCACGTGCTCGCGGGCAACGAGTCCGACACCGGTCTGTATATCAACCTCGGCGAACCGGCCGACTATCTCCAGGACACCGCGGCGCAGTTCGGTCTCGACACCGGGAACGTGGCGTTTCTGGACCGGTCACCCTCCCGGTCGCAGTTCGAGGAGGACAGCACGTATGACCTGTTCCACACCGACGAGGTGGAGACACCGTCACTGGTCGACGCCATCCGCGAACAGGTCGTCGAGACCGACCCGGAGCGGGTCGTCATCGACCCGGTGACCGAGCTCAGATATCTCGCCCCCGACGAACACCAGTTCCGCGAGCAGGTGCTCGGTCTGCTCGCGTTTCTCAAAGACGAGGGGGCGACGGTGGTGTTGACATCGCAGGCAGCGCCGTCGATGCCCGACGACGACCTCCAGTTTCTCGCCGACGCGGTGCTCAATCTGGACCGGGAGGGCCGTCGACGGACACTCTCGGTTTCGAAGTTCCGCGGGTCTGATAGTCGGACTGGCCCACACAGCGTGACCATCACCGAAGGCGGTATGCGGGTGTGGCCCCGGCTCGAACCGGCCCGCCACGGGCGGACCGGATCGACAGAGACGCTCTCATCAGGCGTAACGGGGTTGGACGCGATGCTCGACGGTGGGTTGACCACCGGTACCGTCACGTTCCTGAGCGGGCCGACCGGCGCGGGAAAGACCACCACCGGGCTCCAGTTTCTGCACACGGCCGCCGCCGGGGGAAGACGGTCGATGCTTTACAGCTTCGAGGAAGGTCTCGACACGATGTTTGAGCGGGCCGAGGCGCTCGGGATGCCGATTCGTGACCTCGTCGACGACGGCCCCCTCGTCGCCACCGAGGTTGGACCGGGCAAACTCACGCTCGACGAGTTCACGCACCAGCTTCGGACCGAGGTCGAACAACACGGCGCGGAGGTGGTCATGCTCGACGGCGTCAGCGGCTACCAGCGTGCGTTCCAGACGGAGGACACCACACAGGAACTGGTACACATCGGTCGATACCTGCGCAACATGAACGTCACCGGGCTAGTGACGAACGAGGTGCACCAGATAACCGGCGAGTTCCGGGTCACCGAGCAACAGATGAGCCACCTCGCCGACAGCATCCTCGTGTTGCGACACGTCGAGTACCGCGGCGAACTCCGGAAGGTGATCGGTGTGTTGAAGATGCGAACCCGGAACTTCGAGAACAGACTGCGGCTGTTCCGACTCACCGAGAACGGGTTGACTGTCGGTGAACCGCTCTCGGACCTGCGGGGGATCCTCACCGGCACGCCGGACTGGAGCGATGTCGAATAGCCCGTGCGCTGGTGGTTGCGCGCACGATATATATCTCTGGCCTCGTGTGCCAAGCAGTTCGACAGTTGTATGACTGATGCGCCCGTAGATACAGTAATAACCAGGAACATACTCTGGGGTGGTGTGCAGACCCGGAGGTGTCTCGGCAGGTCACCGAGGAACAAACAATGATGGACGAGCACCCGACCGAGGATGTCGAGTTCGACACGAACTCGGGGTCGAAGCCTGCGGTTGTCTACCCGCTCGTGGCCGACAGCGGGAACCGGCGTGTGCTCACGGACTGGCTGGCCGACCACGGTTCATACCGGCTCGCATCCCGGGACGGCTCGGTGGCCGAGACCGACTGTGACATCTGTATCGCCGACCAGGGGGGGTTCGAGAACAACAGGGCGAGACTCAAGAGCGCCAAATCGGCGGCAGAGCCGGTTCTGCTGCCGGTGCTCCTGCTGGTCTCCGAGTGGGACTCCAACCTCGCCGGTCAAGACCGTGGCGAGGTTGCGGACAACGTCCTCGTGTCGACGGTCGACGAGATCGTCTCGACCCCGATACGACAGTTAGAGCTCGAATGGCGGATGCAGGCGCTGTTGCGTCTCCGGAAACAGTCCCTGGAGCTGGCGGCGAAACAGGAGCAACTCAGAGTGTTCCGGCTGGCTGCCGAGGCCGCCGGTCACGGTATATACATCACCGACGCCGACGGTCGCATCGAGTACACGAACCCGGCGTTCGAGGAGATAACGGGCTACAGCAGCGACGAGGTGCTCGGAAAGACCCCCGGACTACTTGACTCCGGCGAGATGCCCCCAGGGTACTTCGACGAGCTGTGGGAGACTGTCTCGAAGGGTGAAATCTGGGAGGGTGAGCTAATCGACCGCCGCAAGAACGGCGAGCGCTACGTTGCCTACCAGACCGTGGCACCGATAACCGACGACGGCGACCTACAGGCGCTGGTCACGGTCCAGACCGACATCACCGAACGCGTCGAGGCGAAACGCAAACTCGAGCGCCACCGGGATATCGTCGAGCGACTCGACGACCCGATCATGCTGCAGGACCGCGAGGGGAACTTCGAGCTGCTCAACGAGGCGGTCGCCGACTACGCGGGGATGCCGGCCGAGGAACTGCGCGGCGAGGACGAGTTCCTGTTCATGGACGAGGAGACAGCAGCCCGCATCGACCGGCAGAAATCGAAGGTACTCGACCGCGAGGAGTCGATGGAGTACGGCGTGGTGCCGACGTTCGAGCTGAACGGCGAGCGGGCCAGTTTCAGCACGACCCGTTACCCCTACTACGACCGCGACGACAATCTCGCGGGCACCATCGCCATCTGCCGGAACGTAACTGACCTCCAGGAGCGGACCCAGCAGCTGCGGGTCATCGACACCATTCTTCGGCACAACCTCAGAAACAGCCTGACGGTGATCGGGCTGCTGGCCGAGCAGCTCCGGAGCCAGGCCGGCGATGAGTTCGCCGAGATGGCCGGACGCATTATCGAGAACGCACGGGACCTGCGCGAGACCGGCGAGAAGTCCCGCGAGATAACGAGCGTGCTCGCGGACCAGCCGACCCGTGATCGTGTTGATGTCGCCGATGTGGTGCGGTCGGTCGTGGACTCCGTTCGGGGGGACCACCCTGGGGCGAGGCTGGCGGTGTCGGTCCCGGAGTGCGCGACGGCTGTTACGACACTCAGGATAGACGAGGCGATCGAGGAGCTGGTCAGAAACGCAGTCGACCACAGCGACCAAGAGACACCGACCGTCGAGGTCCGGGTCGAAACAGACGACGATGCCGTCACGGTATATGTCGTCGACGACGGACCGGGGATGTCCGAGATGGACCGCGACGTGCTGCGATACGGTGCCGCAACGGACGACCTGTATCACGGCAGCGGGCTCGGCCTGTGGCTGGTGTACTGGATTGTCAGTCGGGCCAGTGGAACGGTCACCGTGGACAGCCTGGAGCCACGCGGGACCCGGGTGAGGGTGCGGCTCCCACGACACGGCGAGGGGTGATATCTACAGCACCCGGGTCCGGTAGCCCGTCGCGGCGGTCTCGTCGGTGACCCTGCCGGACTCCTCGGCGGTGTCGAGGAGGTCCCCGACGAACGACTTCGGGACCTCGACACCGATGAAATCATCCCCATCCCGGCCAGTCGTGAGTCGTGCCATCGTGCGTGTCGTACCGTCGTCGTTGTAGATACTCCCCACCTTCTCGCCGTCACGGTGGAACCGGAGGGTCACGTCTGTCGGCTCCAGCTCGTCGAAGCTGACCTCGAACACCATCTGGTCGTCCTCGATACGCGCGAGCAACAGCCCATCGTGCTCTGTGATGACCGAGTTCATACTCCTGTTCGAGACCGCACCAGCCTGTTGCTTTCGATAGCCCGTCGGATCGCTGTGACATATCTGCCCGCTCAGATTATCTGCAACGGCCACCGGCTGTATGTCACGCAAGTGCACGTGCGCAACGGTCTTATACCCACAGAACCCTTATGATTTTACATGGCAGGAGCAGAGCGTACGGGAGAGGAAACCACACCAGCGCACAGCAAAGTTGACGTGTCAGTGCTCGTCATCGGAGCCGGCGGGGCCGGCGCCCGGACGGCGATCGAACTCGCCGAGCGCGGTGTCGAGGACACACTGGTGCTCGGGAAGCGTGACCACGGCGACGCCCACACAACCTGGGCGCGCGGTGGTATAAACGGTGCACTCGGAACGCACGACCCCGAGGACAGCTGGGAGATTCACGCCGCGGATACGCTCAACGAGGGTCACTTTGTCAACGACCCCGAGAAGGTCGAGACGGTTACAAAGCAGATGCCCGACCGGTTGCGTGAACTCGACGATTGGGGGATGGACTTCTCCCGAACCGAGGACGGTGAGCCCGATCAGCGCTTTTTCGGCGCGCAGTCGTTCCGCCGGACCGCGTTCGCCGGTGACTACACCGGCGAGGCGCTGCTGAACACGCTCGTCGAGAAGGCACAGGAGTACGAGGTCCCATACCAGGAGAACGTGATGATAACGAAGCTGCTCTCGGACGGCGAACGCAGCCACGGTGCCGTCGGGTTCGACATGGACACCGGTGAGTTCGTCCTGTTCAACGCCGGGGCAGTCGTGCTCGCGGCCGGCGGTCACGCGGCGGTGTACAACAGACACACCTCCCGGGACGACGAGAACAACGGTGACGGGGCGGCGCTGGCGCTCGACGCCGGGGCCGAACTGATGGACATGGAGTTCGTCCAGTTCCACCCGACCGGGATGGCCGTCGACGAGGACGACCCGGAGTGGGAGCCATGGAGCGGTCGGCTGGTCACCGAGGCCGTCCGCGGGGAGGGTGGTCGCCTGTTCAACTCCGAGGGTGAGCGGTTCATGGAGCGGTACTCGCCCGAACAGATGGAGCTCGACGCGCGTGATATCGTCGCCCGCGCAATCGCAAAAGAGATTGCGGAGGGTCGCGGGACCGAGAACGGTGGGGTCTACCTGGATATCTCGCACCGCGAGCGGGAGTTCATACAGGAACGGCTCCCCCGAATGTACGAGCGGTTCTCGGAGCTGGGGGTCGACATGGCCGAGGAGGCAGTCGAGGTGGCACCGACCTCCCACTACGGGATGGGCGGTGTTCGCGTCGACAAGAGCGGTGAGACGAGCGTCGACAACCTGTTTGCCATCGGCGAGACGATGGCCGGGGTCCACGGCGCGAACCGCCTCGGTGGGAACTCGCTGGCCGAGACGGTCGCGTACGGTGCTGTGACAGGCGCGGCCGTCGCGGAGCGCGTTGACGGTCCGGGCACGATACCCGAGGACACCTACGAGTCGGTTGCCGAGCCCCATATCCGTGGTCTCCAGGCCACCGCCGACCGCGACGGCGAGTACGAGCCCGAGGCGGTCCTAACGGAGCTGCGAGACCTGATGTGGGAGCACGCGGGAATCCTCCGGGACGAGTCCTCGCTCCGGGCTGGACTCGACAAGCTCGATGACGTCCGCCAGAAGGCCGGGCAGATGCGTGTCGGCGACGCGCAGAGCCAGTCGTTCGAGTTCGCAATCGACATCGGGTTCATGCTGACAGCCTCGGAGGCGATTCTCAGGGGTGCGCTCGAACGCACCGAGTCGCGCGGTGCTCACTACCGGACCGACTACACGGAGAAACACGAGCGGCTGCAGTGCAACATCTGCATCGAGCAGAGCGACCTCGGCGGAATGTCACTGTCGACTGAACCGGTCGACGAGCCGAGCGAACCGGTTCGCGCGGCTCTCGACGAGGGCCACGAACTGGACTACCACCAGCTCGAGTGAACGGTCTCAGCTCTCGGTCCCGTTCTCGTCGACGCGGTCGATAACGTTCTCGCGTCCGATTCTGAGCTTCTCGATCTCGCCCTCGTCGGCCATATCCGAGAGAACACGCGACGTCTTTGATGCCGACCAGTCGAGCTGATCGGCCAGGTCCGACTGTCTCATCCGGCCACCCTCGGCCTCCAGCGCGGCGACGACCCTGTCCTCGTCGGTCGCCAGTTCGGGCACCCCGCCGGGGTCTGTTTCCACCCCCTCCTGTCGAGTCTCAGCGGTGTCGGGCCCTGTCCCGTCGTCGGTCGCCCGACCGGCGGGTGACTCATCCGGGTCGGGTTCCTGTCGTCGCCGGTGGAGATAGAGCGCGCCGACGCCGGCGAGCACCGCGACGCCTGCGGTGCCGAACAGCACCGATCCGGGCAGGATGCCACCGGAGCCGTTGCTCCGGTCGTCGGTCAAGTCGTCGGTGCTGTCGGACCGGAGGAACTCCGCGGAGGGGCGCTCGTCACCGAACTGGACGGGACCCTCCCACCGCAGTTCGTTGCTCGCCACCTGGTCAGGGTCGGGTTCGACTGCGGTCGACTCGTAGCCGTCGGGCATGCGGATGATCAGGAGACTGTTCTCCTCCAAGAAGAGTCCGTCCTCGAACGTGTCTCCGACTGAGATTGTCCCGTCGTCGACCGGCGCGAACCCCTCCCAGCGGAACCGGTAGGTGACGAACCCCCGCTCGCGCGGCACCGCCTCGGTTCCGGTTTCGGCCTCGAAGTCGGTCGCCGTCATCTCCCGCTGTGTCAGGTTCGCGGCCTCCGAGACGGCATCAACCATCGTGGTCCGGTAGTCGTCGACGAACTCGGAGCGGTTGCTGGCGAACTCCTCCCGGAACGCCTCGAACTCCGCCTCCGCCTGGTCGGAGTCGAGTGACATTCGGATCGTCAGTGACCACACAGCCGTTCCGTCTGGCTGGACTGTTATCTGTGTGACCGTTGCGTCCGCGTCGGGTGGCTCTTGGAGACCCGATACCGATGCCTGTCCAGCCGCCAGAGCCGAAACCGGCTGGGTCGGCGAACCGACGGCTGCGGGCGTGAGCGTGTCGTGGTCGGGTGTGTGCCCTGTCCAGTTACTGTCGCCGGCGACAGTAACTGCAACACTCCCGGTGAGGAGAAGACACACGAGAGCCAGTGTCAGCACAACTCGGCGAGTCACTTCAGAGGAGTATCATCCGATTGCTCATAAAGACAACGCATAGCGGTCGGGAGCGTGGGCGGTTGATGTCGCTGCCCTGTTGTGGTCGTTCGGACAGTGTGTGCGCCTCGTCGCAGTCGCATGCGAGTGTGCACGCGCTTCGTGGTGAAACAGAGGTAACTACCCCGTCTCTCGTCGCGGTCACCAGAACCCCCCTCGAAACCGATGAAAAACGGCGCAAATGGACACAACTGTCCACAAATCGGAGCCAGCGGCGGCAATCTGCCGGGAGGATGATATCGGTTCAAGTGGGGACAGTAGCAACGAAGTCGTATGCGAGGCACCTCGCAGCTCAGATCAGTGCTGGTGATTGCCCTCGCGGTCGCCGTGGCCGTCGGAGTAACGGCTGCGCCCGTTGCGTCCGCAGGACTCGCCGGCGCGGGCAGTATCGTGAACGACCAGGAAACACAGGACCAGTCGACGGTCGGAGCGCAGGAGTCGGCGGACGGTGGTGTGTCCGTCGGCGTGGGCGCGCAGCTGTCGATGGCAATGACCGCGACGACCGACGATATCCGGACCGCTGCGGACACAATCGGGTTCGAACAGCGGGTCAGTCAGTCCGGTGTGACCGAGCGGGCGAACGTGGTCGCAGACCGGGCGACCGAGCTCGACGACAGGGCGGCGGAACTGCGCGCTGACTACGACGAATCGACGACGGCCTTCGAAACCGGTGAGATCGGCGCCTCCGCGTACGCGCAACAGGTTGCCAGTCTGACCTCTGAGGCGACGGCGATCGAGACGGCTGTCGAGCAGCTCAACAGGACCGCCGCGATCCTCCAGGCGGCCGAGCGACAGGCGCTCGGCATCACCGTCGAGGAGTTCGACGCCGTTCTCGAGCAGATCAGCCCGCTGCTCGGCGAGACGCCGAAGAGTATCCTCTCACAGTACACCGGTGAGATCGACGGCGAAATTCAGGTCTCCGCCGACGGTGGCGTCGAGATCACGACGAGCACGAACGGCGACAGCACGCGCCAGTTCGCCCAGCCGCGTGACAACGAGAGCGACTCGTACAACGTCTCACAGGCCGAGGCGCTCAACACCGCGACCAGCGCGCTCTCGGACCAGAACGGCGAGTGGGTGCTGACGAGCACGACCACCGCCGACGGTGCGTACGAGTTCGAGTTTGTCTACAGCGGCGCCGGGACCGGTGAGGCCTCGGTGTCCGTCGATGGCGAAACAGGTGCCGTGTTCGAACTCGAGGAGAGTCTCGAGTTCGACAACGGTGACGACGAGGACGATGAAAACGAGAACGAGAACGAGAACGAGAACGAGAACGAGGATGACGAGGACAACGAGAGCGAACTCGAGCACCTCACCATCCTGGTGACCGATGGCGTGCCCGCGTCGGGTGCGAACGTCACGCTGCAGGTCCTCGGAGACCGCGAGCCGGTCGCAAACGCGACCGTCGAGATAGAGGAGGAGCTCGTCGGCACGACAGGTACCAACGGGACGCTCGACGTGACGCTGCCCGACGAGGAAGACGTCGAAGTAAAGGCAAGCTTCGGTGACGCCGAAGGTGAACTCGAGTTCGAGTTCGAGAACGAGGACGCCGAGGGCGAACTTGGCGCGACGGTCGACATCGACAACGGCACTGTTGCGGTGAACGTGACTCTCGACGGTGAACCGCTCGAGGGCGCGAACGTGACCGCGAACGGCGAGTTCGTCGGCACCACCGACACAGACGGCTCTCTCTCGTTCGACCTCCCCAGCGGCGACGAACTCGAAATCGAGATCGAGTTCGGCGAACTCGAGGCCGAACTCCAGTACGACCTCGGTGAGGACGAGGAAGATGAAGAGGAAGATGAAAAGAACGAGGACAAGGACGAGAACGAGGGACCGGCACTCGACGGGACGGTGACCGTCGATAACGGCACCGCCACTGTCAGCGTCGTCACCGCAGCGAACGGAACCGCCGTCGCAGGTGCGAACGTCACCGCCGACGGAACCTTCGTCGGTACCACCGACGCCGACGGGACCATCTCGTTCAGCGTGGCCGACGATGTTGAGAAACTGAAGATCCTCGTGACCTACCAGGGCGCAGAGCTCGAACTTGAGTACGAGGACGAGGACGACGGAGACGATGGCGACGACGGTGACGATGGCGACGATGGCGACGATGGCGACGACGGCGACGACGGTGACGATGGCGACGATGGCGACGACGGTGACGATGGCGCTGGAGATGACGAGGGCCAGAGCAACGGACAGCACGGACTGTTGAGCAGGTAGCGCGGTCAATCCGACAAAAGAGAGATCATGAATATAGCAAACACACAGTCAGGTGGAAAAGAAGGAGACAACAGCGTGAGCCTGCTACGGATACTGGTGTACGTGGCAGTCGTGATCGCGCTTGGAGCAGTGCTGTCCGTAGCAGTCGCCGGTGCAGCGACCGAGGCGAACACAGACGGGCTAGTGACGGATGGCGTTGTCGTCGACCTCGACGGCGAGGGCAACGCAGTCGTCACGGTCACGGTGTCGTTCGACCTGAGCGTCGAGGAAGAAAAGAGCGACTTCGAGGCGTTCGCGGGCAGCGAGACAGAGCAGCAGGCCCAGCTCGACCAGTACGAGTCACGCCTCTCGAACGTGGCCACGGAGGTAGAGTCACAGACCGGGCGTGAGATGGACGTCACGAACGCGTCGATTTCGACACAGACCAGCGACGACGAGGAGCGCAGCCTGGTCGTGCTGCAGGCCACCTGGGAGGGGCTGGCCGCGAACAACGGCGGCCAGCTCGTCCTCGGCGCACCGTTCGACGACGGCTTCAACGCCGACCGGATGGTCGCCGTCCGCCCGCCGGAGCAACACCGGGTGGTGTCGACCGCGCCGGAGCCGGCACGTGAGGGCGAGCAACTCCTCTGGAGCGACAACCAGTCGCTCGACGAGTTCGAGGTGGTCGTCGAACCGCTGGACGAGACGACCGACGAGACGACCGACGGGACGAGCCCCGATGGACAGACAGAGACAGGCGGCGACGGCTCCGGCCCGGGCTTCGGTATCGTCGCTGCACTGCTCGGAATCACGGCCCTCTGGCTGCTGGGCCGCAAGCGCTAAGAAACCCGCCCGGGTCCCCGCTGGCTTCGTGACGTGGCATCGAGAGCGCGGATGTTTTAATCTCGCGTGTGTAAAAAAGGTGTATGAGTCGCGCACGCAAACCCGAGTGGCTGAAGATGCGGCCACCGTCGGGCGAGCGGTTCACCGAGATCAAACAGACACTCCGCGAGCACGACCTGCACACGGTCTGTGAGGAGGCATCCTGTCCCAATCTCGGGGAGTGCTGGAGCGGCCGGAACGGGCCAGGGACAGCAACGTTCATGTTGCTCGGCGAGCGGTGCTCACGGGGCTGTAACTTCTGTGACGTCGAGACCGGTGGGATGGACCCGCTGGACCCCGACGAACCCGCGAACGTCGCCCAGGCGGTCGCGGAGATCGGTCTCGAGTACGTCGTGCTCACCTCGGTCGACCGCGACGACCTCGCCGATCAAGGCGCCGGACAGTTCGCACAGACGATCCGGGAGATAAAGAAGCGGGACCCCTCAATCCTTGTCGAGGTGCTCATCCCCGATTTCCAGGGCGAGGAACAGCTCGTGGGGAAGATAATCGACGCCGGGCCGGATGTTATCGCACACAACATCGAGACCGTCGAGCGACTCCAGTGGCCGGTCCGGGACAGGCGAGCGGGCTACGAGCAGTCGTTGTCGGTGCTCGAACAGGTCGCCGGTGAGTCGGACGCCTACGCGAAGACCAGTCTCATGCTTGGTGTCGGCGAACACCACCACGAGGTGTATCAGACACTCCGGGATCTGCGGGCGGTCGGTGTCGACGTCGTCACCCTCGGCCAGTATCTCCAGCCCTCCCGGTCACATCTGGAGGTTGCCGACTACGTCCACCCCGACGTGTTCGACACCTGGGCCCGTGTCGCCGAGGAGGAACTCGATTTTCTGTACTGTGCTAGCGGTCCGATGGTCCGCTCGTCGTACCGCGCCGGCGAACTGTTCGTCGAGGCGCTCCGCCGCGAGGACCTCTCTGTCGAGCAGGCACGCCAACGGGTGCGAACCTGACCGGTCGACCGTGTGGCTCCGAGCTGCTGCCGTGACCGACCAGCAGGTGTAGGGGAGATGCCCGTCTGTGGCGAGCGTGACCGACCCGTCCATCTGCTTGGATGGCTGGCGACCAGTCTCGCACGGTGGGCTGGTCGACGCCGACACTCGCCTTGCTCTGCCTGTAGAGTCGGGCTCGACAGCCAGCGAGACCGGCCACAGTCTCGTGACACGACGCGCTATTTATACTCACGGGCACCCGATCTACAGCTATGCTAAACGGACTGCACGTCGCGCTCGGGGTCTGCGGGTCGATTGCGGCGGTAAAGACCGTCGAGTTGGCTCACGAGCTCCGTCGACAGGGAGCCGAGGTCCGTGCAGTGATGACATCGGCATCGGAGGGTATCATCCACCCGTGGTCACTCGAGTACGCAACAGAGAACGAGGTGGTGACCGAGATAACGGGGCGTGTCGAGCACGTCGAACTGTGCGGGGTCGACGGCTGGGCCGACGTGTTGCTGGTCGCGCCCGCGACGGCCAACACGGTCGGCAAGATGGCGGCCGCCGTCGACCCCGCACAGTTCGACGTGCTCGACAC
>UEZF01000017.1_pt1 | contig 25377 bp, 22 predicted proteins | sample 1903571 | NCBI WGS metagenome assembly UEZF01 (sample SAMEA4776352, study PRJEB27445) | saltern metagenome | biome: Hypersaline environment; feature: solar saltern; material: Pellet | place: Spain | collected 2014-08 | depth 0 m | reverse complement strand
ATACCGACGATGTACTCACCCTGCAGGACGTACTGCTCGTGTTCGATGGCGTTCGTGTGCTCCGGCACCGACCCTCGCACTGCGCCGGTGACACGGTTCACATTCCCGCCGGAACGGTCCACTGGTACCGCAACGAGGGCGACGAGCAGGGCGTCTTTCTCTGTGCGGTCCCGACCGGCGACGACACGATACAGCTCGTCGAGTAACGGCGACCTGTTGCACGGGCTCCGACCGGACGGTCGGCAGATGAGGGCACGCTCGTCGAGTGACGGTTCGCCCCGACATGCCAGATCCGAGAGAGCGGTCGGGCGAGCAGGGCACAGAACGGTGAGGAGGACGGTACACAGCGGGCGACCAAGGCTCAGTCACCGGGGAGCATCGCGCGGAGTTGCTCGCGGGAGAACAGCGTCGTGGGCCGGTCCATGTGGACGCCGATCTCGCCCTCGAACAGCCCCATGAGCGCGTTCTGAAGCGGGCCCGGGGCGCTGTAGCCGGCCCGGACGAGGTGGCCGACCCGGATGTCGTCGGCGAGTTCCTCGCGCCAGGCGCGCTCGTAGTCGGCGAGTGTCGATAGGTCGGCCGGGTCGACCGTCCGGGCGGCGCAGTCGGCGGCGGTCATCCCATAGAGGATACCACCGCCGGTGAACGGTTTGTTGTGGCCGGCGGCGTCACCGACCAGGAACACCCGCCCGGAGGTGACCGTCGACGGCGGGCCAACGGGAATGAGCCCCGAACACCGCCGGTCGGTCTCGACCCCGTAGGCGCCGGTGAACTCCTCGAACCGCGCACCGACATCGGCACCCGGCGGTGTCGCCAGACCGTACTCGACACCGGCCTCGCCCCGCGGGATGCGCCACGCGAAGAACCGCGGCACGGTCAGGTGGACATCGACGAAGCTCTCCTTGTTAGGTTCGTCGTGGAATCCGAGCACACCGTGGAGCAGTTCGTCGGGCGCTGGCAGGCCGGTCTCGGTTCGAACCCGTGAGTTCGGCCCGTCACAGCCGGCAACCAGGCGACCCCGGTGGTGGTCGACGCCGTCCGGACCCCGGACTCTGAGTTCGACGTGCCCGCGGCGCTCGGTCAGCCCCAGCACGGTGTGGCGCTCGCGGACCGTCGCGCCGGCCTGCCGGGCGGTGTCGGCCAGTTCCCGGTCGAGTGCGACCCGGTCGATCACCGCGGATATCTGCTCGTCCCGGTGGAAGCGGTAGCTGCTGCCGTCGAACCCATCGGGGTGAAACCGCGCCCCACTGATGGTGTTCTGCAGGAGTCGCTCCCGTGCCCCATCGGGGGTGAACTCCCAGATGTCGGTGCTGACGTGGCCCGAACAGGCAAGCGGCTCCCCAACCTGTCCCTGCTCGAAGGCGACCACGTCCAGCCCACGCTCGGCGAGACGGCGGGCGAGCCGTGACCCCGCCGGACCCGCGCCGACAATCAACACATCGTGCATCGACCAATTCTCCGTGACGGGCGCTCAAAAACGGTTCGGGTCTCTACGGGCGAGCAGGCTCCGAGTGACCCGACAGTATATGTCACCGGTGTTCCTACACCAGCGTATGCAGGAGGCGTACATCGTCGACGCGGTGCGGACACCCTTTGGCACGGAGGAGGGCGTGTTCAGCGACACACACCCACAGGACCTGGCAGCGGAGCCGTTGCTGGCGCTGGAGCAACGAAACGGGTTCGACGGCGGGGAGGATATCGACGATGTTGTGCTGGGCTGTGTCTCGCCGCTGGGCGAGCAGGGGATGAACATCGGGCGCATCGCGCCGATGGTCGCGGGTTGGGGCAAGGAGATTCCCGGGGTCCAGCTCAACCGGATGTGTGGCTCCGGCCAGCAGGCGGTCAACTTCGCCGCCGGCCAGATACGGGGCGGGCTGCAGGATGTCGTCGTCGCGGGCGGTATCGAGCAGATGACACGGGTTCCGATGGGCAGTGACAACCCGATGCAGAACGCCAACCTCGACGGGCAGGCGCTCGCGATGTCGTACTTCGAGGAGTTCTCCGAGGTGACGACACAGGGTGAGGGTGCCGAACGCATCGCCGAGCAGTGGGGGCTCTCCCGCGAGGATGTCGACCGAATCGCCGCCGACTCACAGCAACGGTGGGGCGAGGCCAGCGAGGCCGGCATGTACGACGAGCAGGTCGTCCCCGTGGAGACCGAACGCGACGGCGAGGAGCTAGTCGTCGAGGAGGACGAACACCCCCGGCCGGAGACAGACATGGAGACGCTGGGGACCCTGCCGCTCGTGTTCCGTAGCGAGGGTGACGGTGTCGTCCACCCCGGGAACGCCTCGGGAATCGTCGACGGGGCGGCGGGTGTGCTAGTCGCATCGGGCGAGGCCTGTGACCGGTTCGGCTGGGACCCCATCGCCCGCATCGTCGACCAGCAGGTCGTCGGTGTCGACCCGCTGACGATGCTCACCGGTCCGATTCCGGCCACGCAGGAACTGCTCGATAACAACGAGATGACCGTCTCGGATATCGACCGGTTCGAGGTGAACGAGGCGTTCGCGCCGGTCGTCAGCGCGTGGCTCGAGGAGACCGGCGCCGACTGGGACCGCACCAACGTCTGGGGCGGCGCTATCGCCCACGGCCACCCCCTCGGGGCGACCGGCGCGGCGCTGGTCGGTAAACTCCCCTACCAACTCGAGGAGTGTGATGGCCGGTACGGCCTCTCCACGATGTGTATCGGCTTCGGACAGGGTATCGCCACGCTCGTCGAGCGCGTCTGAGACTGTCGGCCGAAAATCCCTCCGGATTTTCGGCCATCAGTATCGTACCAAGATGCCGATGTGTCCGGGCCACTCGTCACCGGACTGTCGTCCGGTTCCTCGCGGCCCTCTGTCCCGAACACCGGTAGTCGATTCCGGGTGCTGTGGCTTGGGCGTTGGATGTCGACTCCCGACACCGCCCGCCCGACATCGGAAGGTCTTAAGTAGACCGGAGACAAACTGCGTCCATAGTTTCATTCGACAAGGCAGAAGAGCGCATCTTTAGCACGCAGATCTGTATGCGCTGTAACTCCCCCAACCCCGAGCGCGCGGACCAAATTTTTGTATAACTAGTGTATATGAGTTATTATACATGGGCGGCACTCTGCGGGTAGACACCGAAGCAATTAGTCCAGTAGTCGGTATCGTCCTGTTGCTCGGTATCACCGTCGTGCTTGCGGCTTTTGTTGCGTTCGCCCTAACCGGATTCGGGGATTCGGCATCGGAGCCGCTACCGACAGCATCGTATAACTTCGAATTTCAGCAGAACGTAACGTACAACGCGACGAATATCCCCGAGGGTGGGCCCGGAACGGGTCTTATACCGCCGAACGACGCGTTCATCGCCGATCAGCTGGAGATTTCTCATGTCAGCGGTGAGGCGGTCGACCCCGAGAACATCCGGGTCAAGATCAGGGGGTCGGCCGCCAAATACGTGAACGAAACCGGAGCGCTCAAAGATTTCGGAAAGGGTAGATACCATTCGAATTATACGTTTGCGGAGATGGAGAACTCGGAGGCCATCACCTCGGGTGGGTCCGTCACGCTCACGACCCAGTATGGTGACCTCGGACCCACATTCCCGGAGCTGGAGGCCATGCTGCGGGAGGCGACAGTTCTGCTGATTTACGAGAACGGCGAGCAGGGGTACGTGCTGGACAAGTGGGAGAGGCCGGAGGCGTAAGACTGGTGATTTATCTGACTACCGGCTCCACATGTAGGTATGCAGGCACACATCGTCCCGGTCGGGCTCGACTACGACCGGGTGATTGCGCCGCTGGTGCGTGAGCAGATGGACGTCGACCGGGTGGTGTTGCTGGAGGGGGATGTCGGCAGCGAGGCGAACGTCGAGTACTCCCGGCGACTGGCAGAGAAACTCGAACAGGATTTCCAGAGCCTGCTGGGCGCGGAGACCGAGCGCCACACCATCCCGGACGTGTACGATTAGCTTCACCGTTCTTCATTACGAGTCCGCGCTCGCTTGGAACTCCCACCGGACGTCGCGCCACATCGGAAGGGAGTAATACGCTCCAGGGTAACATTCAGGTATGGCTTCGTTCGACAAGGCAGAGGAACGCATCTTCACGACCCAGATCTGTATGCGCTGTAACTCGCGCAACCCCGAGCGAGCGGACCAGTGTCGCAAGTGCGGGTACGGGAACCTCCGACCAAAGGCCCGCGAGAGCCGCAGCGCCTGACCGGTCAAGCGACGGTCACCCGACCCACCCCGGGAGCAACAGCCCTCGCCCGGTGCTGACGGGTCGACCCGCGTCTGGACCGCTGTCGGGAGATGGCTGGTGAACACGTCCCCGAGTTGCCGTCTGTTGCCATCTGGAGACACGCTTATTACAATCGAACACGTAACAAAGAGTGCGCGTGACTCGTCACCGCACGGTCGAACTCTTTCGACATCCACCCCAGTGTCGACCGGCGGAGTCGGGCGACGGCCACCCGCGACCGGTCGGCCGACGACCGATAGCGTCGTAGACGCCGACAGGGCGAGCGCGTATCCCTCTCGAGCGGACCGCTCGGCGCTCGCCCGGTCGCACCGGCCGGGTCGCCCTGACGGACACGCGCTGTTTGCTCCCGCAGACCGGCGGCGGTGTTCTCCCCCTGCCCGCCGCCGGTCTTCTCTCACACTCGTTCAGTGCCACCACATCCGAGTATCCCAGCGGATACGGCCGTGGACCGCGCTCAAAAAAGTACCAACAGACAGACGATGTGATGCTCCGTGCCCCATCGACGAGAACGGCAGGAACCGGCAGTCTGCGTGTCGGCGACAGCAAAGGGGGTGGTTTATTCAGGCATCGCACCGTTGTGCCGGGTATGCAGACACACATCGTTCCGGTGGGGTTCGACTACGACAGGGTGATAGCGCCGCTGGTGCGCGAGCAGATGGATGTCGACCGGGTGGTGTTGCTGGAGGGGGCGGTCGGCAGTGAGGCGAACGTGGAGTACTCGCGGCGGTTGGCGGAGAAACTCGAACAGGACTTCCAGAGTCTGCTCGGGGCTGGGACAGAGCGACACACCATCCCGGATGTGTACGACTACGACGCGGCGTTCGAGCGGGCGTTCACGCTGATAAACGCGGAACTCGACCGTGACGAGGAAAACGAGGTGTGGGTGAGCGTCTCGGCGATGCCGCGGACGGTGTCGTTCGCGTTCGCCACGGCGGCCCACTCCATCATGGTCGAGCGCGAGGACGACCGCGACCGCATCCACACCTACTACACGGCCCCGGAGAAGTATCTAGAGACCGAACTCGCCGAGGAGCTCCACCGCGGGATAGAGCTCGTTGCCGGGCGGGACGTTGACGAGTCCGTCCGAGCGTGGATCGACGACAGCCAGGAACTGCTCGCGGAGTTCGACGAGCGCGGCACCACCATCGGCGCGACCGAGATCGATGGGAGCCATATCGTGGAGCTTCCCGTGGCCTCGTTCTCGAACGTCGACCCGTTTGAGGAGCTCATTCTGTTCACGCTCGGCGAACACGGCGAGTTCGAGTCGGTCTCCGAGCTCGCACAGCAGTTAGCCCGGGACCTGGGCGAGGAGTACACCGACGCCTTCCGGTCGAAGGTCATCTACAACGTCGACCGGCTGGGTCCCGGCGGAAAGGGCTACGTCGAGCAGGACGAGCGCGGCAAGTCCCACCGGACGCGGCTCTCCCGGACCGGCTCGCTCTGGGTGCGCTCACACTCCGCACGCAGGGACCGCGAACGGTGAGATACCGGAACCCGGCGGAGATGGACACCGACACGATTGCGGCACGCGCTCTCGACCCAGTCGAGCGCGGCGAGCGCGTCGCGGTGTTCGAGTACTCCCCCCAACGGACAACGGAGTGTGCAACCGAGAACGGGTCTTACTGTTCCCCGGTCATGCCCCGGAGAGTCCCCCGCAGAACCGTCCCACCGTAGTCCGAGAACGCCTCGACCGGGGCGCGATACTCGATATCGGCGGCACTGAACTGTCTGTTCGTGTCCAGGATAGCTGTCTCTACCGCTCCCTGGGACTCACACTCCCACCCGGTGCTGCAGAGTAACTGGAAGACCGTCGACTCAATCTCCGAGACGACGGCGTCGGTGTGTTCGGGCAACTCCACTGTCAGATGCACTCTCAGGAGCATATCATCGTCGGTGCGCCGGAGCGAACCGAACGCACTCGAGAGACGCTGGTCCAGTGGTGTCCGGTCTGTCCCGGCACGTTCCCCGTTTTCGAGGCTGAAACGAACCTCGGCCGCCCGCGAGGCCGCCGTGTGAGTCGAGACGACACCCGCGGCCTCGGTCACGGTGCCGTTCCACCGGTCAAGGAGGGTGGCGACGGTGGCCTGCGTACCGACGCCGATTACTCCATTGTCGAGACGGGCGGCCGCGAGGTCCCCTGTCGTGTAGACAGTCTCGCCGGCACGCGTGCGCTCGGTGAGCGAGTCTCGTTCCCAGCCGAGATGCAGCGGCAGGTCCCCATCCCAGTCTGTCCACACGACGGCTCCCGCGGAATCCCCGCCGCCGAAGATGAGTGTCTTGTGTTTGCCCTCTGACGAGGACGCTAGCACACTGGCCGGGGGAGAGACCTGTAGCTCCTCCAGTAGCGGTGTGACCCCGGACATCGCGGGGCCGTCTCGGAGTACATCCCCCCAGTCCAACTGCACGAGTCTGTGTACGTCCGGCGGAACCAACTTGCCTGTGACACTGTTCGTGCCCGTCGAGGCGGTGTCAGACCGCCCCTGCACAGCGTGCAGGCCGCCCACGCCGGCAGCCACAACCGCACCACTCAGCAGAACTGTTCGTCTGTTCATTGGTCAGGTTAGCCGCTAATACTCAGTCATTCAATATAAACATACCGCTCGACACAGCAGGTCCCGACCTCACAGTCTCGGCACTGTCGACAGGAAGAGACTCCGTTCCTCAGGTGGTCGAGCATCGCCCGACAGCACACAGGTTCTCTCACTGTTGGGGGGTGTCAGGACAGGCGACTCCGACACGGTCGAGCACGGGGAGCGTGTGGTGGTATTCGGGTGAGACAGCGCGGATGGCACCGACGGCGGTCGCAAGGCACGCGGGTCGAGAGTACGTCGAGACCACAGCGTTCAAACGCTGGCCGGCGTAGATACAGGCAATGAGCCTGCGCGTGAGCAACTCGCTTTCGGGCGAGCGCGAGCAGTTCGAACCAGCCGACCCCGAGTCCGTGTTGCTCTACTACTGCGGGTTGACCACCTCGGACCCGGCACATCTCGGCCACGCTCGCGGGTGGGTCCACGTCGACGTGATGCACCGGTGGCTGGAGTGGCTCGGCTACGAGGTCCGTCACGTCGAGAACTTCACCGACGTGAACGAGAAGATAGTCGCCCGTGTCGGCGAGGCTGGCGACTCCGAGGCGGCGGTAGCGGAGTCGTACATCGGCGATATCGTCCGGGATATGCGCTCGCTGAATCTGCGGCGCGCGGAGGTGTACCCGCGGGTCTCCGAGCACGTGCCCGAGATAATCGAGTTGACCGAACAACTGTTGCAGCAGGGGTACGCCTACGAGTCGAACGGCTCGGTGTACTTCGACGTGACCGCCTTCGAAGGGTACGGCGAGCTCTCGAACCAGGATATCGGGGAGATGGAGCCACAGGGAACCACAGAGGAACGCGCGGAGAAACGCCATCCAGGTGATTTCGCGCTCTGGAAGGCAGGGGGTGTCGAGCCGGGTGAGATAGCCGAGCACCGCCACGAGGGGGCTGCACCCGCCGGCGAGGCCGTTGAGAAAGCCGAAACGTTTGATTCGCCGTGGGGTGAGGGGCGTCCGGGCTGGCACATCGAGTGCTCTGCTATGAGCACGACCCATCTCGAGGACACAATCGATATCCACGTCGGCGGTCAGGATCTTGTTTTTCCCCACCACGAGAACGAGATCGCACAGAGCGAGGCCGCGACCGGCGACACGTTCGCGCGGTACTGGCTGCACGTGAGTCTGCTTGAGGCTGCCGACGACGAGAAGATGTCCTCCTCGCTGGGCAACTTCGAGACGGTTGCGGAGGCAGTCGATCGCTACGGGGCAAACGCCGTCCGGACGTTCCTGCTGTCGACGGCCTACCGCAGTCGGGCGACGTACAGTGAAGGGACCGTGAGCGAGGCCGAGAGCCGCTGGGACCGTCTGAAACGGGGCCACGAGCGGGCTGTCGCGGCCGTCGACAGCGTCGATGCGCGCACGAAGGCGACCGACCAGACACTCCACACCGCCGTGACTGAGGCCCGGGAGAGCTTCGAAGCGGCGATGAACGACGATTTCAACACCCGCAAGGCGCTCGCCGCGCTGCTCGAACTCGTGACGGCGGTCAACACACACGTCGATGCGACCGGGGAGTACGACTACCGTGGGCTCCGGGCCGCAGTCGAGACCCTCGAGGAGTTCGGTGGGGGTGTACTGGGACTCTCCTTTGCCGGGTCGGAGCCCACAGGCGAGGTGGGCGTCGCCGACGAGCTCGTTGAGCTGGTGCTCGACGTGCGCGAACAGGAGCGGGCCGCCGGCAACTACGACCGTGCCGACGCCCTCCGGGCAGAGCTCGGGGCGCTCGGTGTCGAGGTGCAGGACACCGGTGAGGGTCCCGAGTACCGGTTCGATTGACCTCCTCCCCGCGCTACAGGGCGAGGATTCCCCCGTCAGTCATCCTCGATGGCTACTGCGGCTGTGAACTTGCGGGTTTGCTGAGGCAACTTCGGTCCTCGATACGAGGATGTGGCGTGTTGGATATCCGCTCGTTGTCGTCCGCTCCAAGCATGGAGTGTGACACTCACAGGCGTCCAACACAGTGAGCAACGGGCCGGGTCATCGACCCGACTCCCGGTCTGCATCCACATCGTGGGGAGTCCGGGCGACATGCCAACCGGTGCTGGGTGGGCTGAGGTGGTGTCTCCCCTCTTTCACGGCGGCAATCTCCTTGCGTTGCTCCGCGAGGTCGATGCACTCGTCGAACGTCGAGATGGGCGCCGTCGACCTCCAGTCCCAGGTGGGGATTGCCGTCCTCGTCGGTCGCGTCCTGGAGCAGGTCGGGTCGGGCCGGGAAGGAAAAAACGCTACTCTCGTCGGACTGTGCCCGACGGCCGCACAACAGGGGGTCCCCTTGGAGCGCCACGACCGATTATTAACGAGACTCACGTAGGTAATAACGCTTTTAATCGTCGAGAGGGTTGTACAGGACAGAGAGAACGTGAGCGCAGTCGAACTGGACGAAGTGACCTTCGGGTACGGGGAGACAGTCGCGGTCGAGGAGGTGTCGCTGTCGGTCGAGGAGGGTGAATTCCTGGGGATACTCGGCCCGAACGGGTCGGGAAAGACAACGCTGTTGCATCTGATGGTCGGACTGAAACAGCCCGACAGAGGGTCGGTGCGGCTGTTCGGGGAGCGGGCAGCCGAGTTCGAGGATGGCGAGCGGGTAGGCTACGTCGCACAGCGCGCGACCGACCGGGGCGACGCGATGCCGATCTCGGTCCAGGAGACGGTGCTGATGGGGCGGTTCCCCCACGCCGGTCACGGCCGCATCAGGGGGGAGGATCGCGCGGCCGTCGAGCGCGCACTCGACCGGGTGGGTGTTAGGGAGCTGGCAGACCGGCCGATAGACCAGCTGTCGGGCGGACAGCGCCAGCGGACGTTCATCGCTCGGGCGCTGGCTGCAGAGGCGGACCTGCTCGCGCTCGACGAGCCGACCGTCGGCGTCGACGTGGACTCGCGGACAGCGTTCTACGACCTGCTCGACGAGCTGAACGCTGGGGGGATGACAGTCGTGCTGATCGAGCACGACGTGGACATCCTGACCACACACGTCGACACAGTGGCGTGTCTCAACCGCCGCCTGTACCACCACGGTGACACCGCATCGTTTCTCGAGAGCGAGGCAATCGAATCGGCATACGGCCGTCGGAGTGGTGTCCTCGACCACCACGTATGAGCCAGGATACCGCCGACCAGACCGACGAGTCCGCCGACACGCTCACAGACGACGTGGGTCCCGACAGCCTGTTGTCGTCGGGCCGGTTCCGGGCCACACTCGAACTGCTCGGTCTTGGGGTGACCGGAGCCCTCGCGGTGGCGATGCTCGCGCTCGTCGCGTTCGACTGGCTCCAGACGTTCCCGGGGAGCCTCGGTGCCGTCGGCGAGACCGGGTTCGAGGCCTACGAAAGCGCCGGTCGGGCTGTCGACGACCTGCTCGGGACGAACGTATTCTGGGTGTCGACAACACTCCGGGCGGTCGCAACCGGGGCGCTCGTGGGTGTGATGGCGCCGCTCGTCGGGGCGTTTCTCGTCCACCGGCAGATGGCGCTTATCGGTGAGACACTCGCGCATACGGCCTTTGCCGGTGTCGCGGTCGGTGTGGTCGTCGCGGGGGCGCTCGGGCTGTCCGGGAGCGCTGGCCAGCTCCTGCTGGTCGCGCTGGTCGTGAGTGCCGTGGCGGCGCTCGGACTGCAGTGGCTGACCGCACACACCGACGCCTACGGCGACGTCCCCATCGCAATCACGCTCGCGGGCAGTTTTGCGGTGGCGACACTCGTTATCTCGTGGGGCGAGAGCGCGTTCCCGGTCGCGATCGATATCCGGTCGTTTCTGTTCGGCGACTCCGCGATCGTCACCGCCGGTGGCGCGCGTCTGGTCGCGGCACTCACCGTCGTCGTGGTCGCGCTGGTCGTGTTCAACTACAAGCAGTTCCTGTTCATTACCTTCGACGAGCAGGCCGCCCGAGTCGCACGCCTCAACGTCAGGTGGTACAACGGTCTGCTGGTCGTGATGACCGCTGTCGTCGTGGTCGGCTCGATGCAGATTCTCGGTGTCATTCTCGTCGCCGGAATGCTGGTCATTCCGAGCGCGGCGGCCTCACAGCTCGCCGGGAGCTTCCGGGAGCTGCTGGTACTCTCGGTGCTTTTTGGCCAGGCTTCGGTGCTCGCGGGGCTCGTGTTCGCGCTCCTCGCAGACCTCCCGAACGGCGGTGCGATAATCGTCGCGGCTGTCTGTATCTATCTCGCCGCGGTTGCCGTCTCTGGGCGCTCGGCCGGACAGCTCTCCGTGCACTGAGCTACGCGAACTGCGCGTACCCCATGTCGAGGGTCTGCAGGTCAACGATAGGGGCGTAGGCCACGTCGGGGTCGAGGTTGACACTCGCCTGAAACTCCGTCTGTGACTGCCAACAGCTGGAGTTGACGGTCAACACCCCGTTGTGTCTGGTGTATCCGAACTTGTGGACGTGGCCGGCGTGGAAGACGTCCGGCACCTCCTCGATGACGAGGTGGTCACGTTCCTCGGGGGCGACACGCACCTGGCCGCCGTACTGCGGCGCGAGGTGACGCTTCTCCAGGAGGTAGCTCATCGTCTTTGCCGGGTTCTCGTAGGCCGCACCCGGGAGTTCCGCAATGAGTTCGTCCAGCGAGACCCCGTGGTACATCAGTACCGACACCCCCTCGACTGTGACCGTCGAGGGGTTCGCCGAGATCGTCGCATCGTGGGCGGACATTATCTCCCGGAGTTCGTCGTTGAAGGCTGGCTGTGGCTCCGCGAGCCGGACGGCGTCGTGGTTGCCGGGTATCATCACCACCTCCATATCGCCGGGCACCTCCTTCAGATGCTCGCTGAACTGCTCGTACTGGTCGTAGATATCGATGATGTCGAGTTCCGTATCCTGACCGGGGTAGACGCCGACACCCTCGACCATGTCGCCGGCAAGGAGCAGGTACTCCACGTCGGCGGCTGCGTCGCTGTGGAGCCAGTCGGTGAACCGACCCCACGCGTCGGCCAGAAACTCCTGGCTGCCGACGTGGATGTCGGAGACGAGTGCAGCCCGGACCTGCCGGTCGGCTGTCGACGGCGAGTGCGTCCGGGGAACGTCCGGGAACTGGAGACTGTCGACGAACAACACACCCTCGTCGTCACCGCGGCGTTTCGATATCTCACCCTTGACGGCGATAACCTCGTCACAGAGCACCCGGGGAGCCTTTTTTGAGGGGTCGCTGTCCGCGAGCACCATACAGGGGTAGGTACCGCTGGTGTCCTCAAGTTCGAACCGCCAGTGGCCGCCGGAGGTGGTGTACGCGTCCGCGACCATGCCGACCATCGCGGCCTCGCTGTTGTCCGAGAGGTTGGCGACTGCCGCGGCCGGCCGGTGCGTGACCCGTCCGCGGAGCATCTCCGACAATCGTTCGTAGCGGTCTCTGAACACCGAGACGAAATCGCCGTACTCACCCGTTCCCGTGCTCTGGATGTCGCCGCTGACGGCTGCGGTGGGGTTGTCCCGACGGCTCCTGTCCCCCGTCTGCTCGGCGGGCTCTGTTGTCGTCGACCCCCCTGTTTCGACTGGAGATGTGTCCCCGCTCTCTTGTGAGTGTGACTGTCGATTTCCACCTGAAACGGAGGGGTAGTCTCCGGTGGGGATGTCACCCGAATCCCCGTGTGTGTGACCACCAGACTGGGTGGTTTCGAGCGCACGGGTCGCGTGTTCGGCTGACAGGACAACCGCGTCGTCGGGGGCGAGTTCGACGGCGCGGTCGATGGCCCGCTCGCGGTCCGGGGCCCGGGCGAGTAGCGTGACCGCCTCGCGGTCGGCGTTGTAGCCGCGGTCGGCCAGAGCCGCGACGACGCGGACAGTCTTCTCGGATGGCACACAGGTACATCGCGCGAGGAGATAAAAAGGGTAGCGAAACAGGCCGAGTCGGGGACCAGAAGGTTGAAATTTGGACCGCAGGTAAAATATACAATGTCACCCCCAGAGGAGAGCGACGCGGACAGGGCAAAAAAGGGGGCAAAAAAGGGACCTGAGGGGTGGGGCGTGGAGTCGGGCGATGACGAGAGCGGAACCAACTGGGTGCTGCTCGCGCGAGACCTCGCGACGAGTGTCGTTTCGGTGTTGCTGCTGGGGGCCTATCTGTTCGCGGTGAGCGGTGTCTGGCCGCCGATGGTCGCGATCGAGAGCGGGAGTATGGAGCCGAACATACAGGTAAACGACCTCGCGTTCGTGATGGACACAGACCGGTTCCAACCGGACGAGAGTGTCCGAACGGCAAACGGTAGTAACACCGGCGTCGTGACCGCAGCGGTCGGTGCCGAGACCGGGTACAGTCAGTTCGGCGACAGCGGGGACGTCATCGTGTTCGAGCCGAACGGGAACAGCGGGCGAACACCGGTTATTCACCGCGCGATGTTCTGGGTCGAGCAGGGCGAGAACTGGTGCGAGCACGAGGCCGTCGAGTCCGGGTTCCTCCGCAGCACGGACGAGGAGCAGTGCACCGCCACACACGCCGGGTTCATTACGAAAGGGGACGACAACGCGGTCTACGACCAGGCCGGCAACGACCAGGCCGGTACGGCACCGATAACCGCTCCCGTCAGACCGGGGTGGATCGTCGGGACTGCCGAGACGCGCATCCCGTTGCTGGGCTGGTTCCGACTGCAGACCTGAGACAGGGCGCAGAAACGAATCTTCATCCGTGGGTGGTCCCAACTGATTGGTGTGACTGATATCGACCTGCGGAGCGTGATGGGTGAGTTCGCAACCGGCGTGACGGCGGTGACACTCGACAGTGAACCGCCACACGGTATCACGGTGAACGCGTTCTCGAGCGTCTCGCTAGACCCGCCGCTGGTGCTTGTCTGTCTCGATCACGGCACCGAAGCCCACGAGCGACTCGTCACCGGTGAGGCGGCGCACTACTGTGTCAACATCCTCTCGGCCGAACAACTGATCCTCGGCGAGTACTTTGCGGGGATGGTCGACGACGACATCGACCCGTTCGAGGAACACCCGACAGAGACGGCCGCCACCGGCGCGCCGGTGTTCTCGGAGTCGCTTGGCTACGTCGACTGCTCGATTCACGAGGCCGTCGAGGCCGGCGACCACACGGTCTACATCGGGCGCGTCGAGGCGGCGGCCCTGCGCGAGTCCGACCGCGACGCGCTCACGTACTACGAGGGCGAGTGGGGGGAGATCCCCTGACGGGTCACCTCCGGACTCGACCAGTCGACCGGTTAGCTATCGAACCGGGCCTGCACCGACGGCTGTACACTCTCGGTATCGCTGAGCCGTGAGTCCGACAGCAGCACACTCTCGGTCTCCTCGAGCGGGACCGAGAGGCTGATCTCCTTCGTGCGGCCGTACCGGCCCTTTGAGACGACAACAGCGTTGACAATACCGAGCATGTCGAGTTCGCTGATGAGGTCGGTCACGCGACGCTGGGTGAGCACGTCTGTGTCGAGTTCACCACACAGCTGTTTGTAGACGTTGTAGACCTCGCCGGTGTTGATGCTGTGTACGTCCTCCTCTTCGAGCAGTATGATAGCAAAGAGCACAAACTTCGACTGCTGGGGGAGTGTCCGGACCACCTCGATGACACGGTCGATCTCGATTTTCTCCTGTGCCCGGCGGACGTGGTACTCCTCGACGTGGTCGGTGTCGTCGCGCTCGGCGAGCTCCCCCGCGGTCCGTAGCAGGTCAAGCGCGCGCCGGGCGTCACCGTGCTCCTGCGCGGCGAAGGCCGCACACAGCGGGATCACCTCGTCGGTCAGCGCGTTGTTCACAAAGGCCACCTCGGCGCGGTGTTCGAGGATATCCCGGAGCTGGTTCGCGTCGTACGGTGGGAAGACGATCTCCTCCTCGCCGAGACTCGATTTCACCCGCGGATCCAGAAAGTCCGTGAACTTCAGGTCGTTCGAGATACCGATGATAGAGACCCGTGACCGCTCAAGATCCGCGTTCATCCGCGAGAGATTGTACAGGGTGTCGTCGCCGGATTTCTCGACGAGCTTGTCTATCTCGTCGAGCATGATGACGACCACCCGCTCGCGGTAATCGATCGCGTCGAAAAACGAGCTGTAGACGCGGTCGGTCGGCCAGCCTGTCATCGGGACGTCGTCGAACGACTCGCGGTCGGACTGTAGCTCCGCTATCTCGTCGGTCACCGCCCGCACAGAGTTGAACCGGGTCCCGTCGAGTGCCGACCGGTCTCGCCTGGCCTGCTTGCGGAGCGCATCCAGACTGTCGACCTCGGCGTCGATCCGACTCCGGTTCTGCTCGATAAACTGGTTTGCGAGCTGTGCGAGCACGCGGTACTGGGTGTCTGTGACCTCACAGTTGATGTACTCGACATCACAGGGAACCTCGTACCTCTGTGAGGTGGCCTCAAGTTCGTCGCTGACGAACTTCGCGCTCGCAGTTTTGCCGGTCCCGGTCTTTCCGTAGATGAGGATGTTCGAGGGTGTGTCGCCGCGAATGGCCGAGACGAGGATGGTCGCCATACTGTCGATCTGGTCCTCGCGGTGGGGGAGGTTCCGAGGGGTGTATGCCGGCCGGAGGACCTCCTTGTCCTCGAAGATCGGTTCACCACTGAGGAGATTGTCGAACAGGCCGGTTGCACTCCTGTCCGCGTGGGCGGGGTCGGGCCCCGCGGAATGATGGGCGTCCGACGCCAACGTGTCACCGGTGTGCTCTCCCAGGGTGCTCGACACCCCGGAGTTGGAGCTCCCCTCGTTCGAACGTGGCCCAGACTCGGGCACCGTTCGATCCGACTCGGTGGGTGGCGTGCCCGCATCGACGGTTGGGTCGCTGTCGCTGGACCCGCCAGCTGTGCTCTCGCTGTCGGCCGGCCGACCGTCGGTCTCTGCCTCTGTGCCTGCCTCCCAGTCGTAGTCATCTGAGTTCACGTCACCTCTTAACTGTTACGCTTGGCCCGGAGCAGAGAGCTATGCCAAGATTGCTGTGTGACCCAGCAGACGACGCTTGGAACGTATGCGTCTTGAAACCAACAGGCCGCGACACTCGGCCTGAAATCCCGTGGTGGGATTTCTCCGCGTTCACGTGGAGGAGGAGGTCAAGTCGGGAGGCGGTGCGGCGAGGAGAGGGAGAACCAGTCAGCACGGAGTTTCGACAGAGTGGGCAGCACAACCTGCGGACACGGTTGAGTTCGAACGAACTGGTCCGAGCTGGTCCGCGGGTAGACAACTGTCTGAGCGTCCGGGACCCAACTCTGAGTGTCCGGGACTACACCCCCCCACCCCTTTGTTTCGAGTGGAACCGTGAGAGAGGGGGGGAGGGGCCCCCCTTAGGGGGGTCTATATAAGAGGGAAGATTTATATACGTGCTGTAGTTACTACTCCGTAGCATCGAAGATATTGTGATTGTGTCGCTATAGACCCTAATCTAGAGTGTGCAGAGACGAAATCTAGCTAGAGAGTGTATCAGACCGCAGTTCTCGCGCGCGAGGTGATCAAGAACAGGTTCGGCCGGACCGCGTTCGGGTCCGGTTCCGACGTCTCGGTCGCTCCAAGAATGTGTCTAAGCGACCCCCCCACCCGGTTGTGTGACCGTTCCACTCGAAACAAAGGGGTGGGGGGATAGAACGGTCTCTCCTTGTTCACCGACCCTGCACTGCAGTATCCCCTCAACAGAGACTCCCGCTGCTCCCTTGGGCTCGCTCTGCTCACTCTGGCTCCCGCTGCTCACTCTCTCTCAGACTCCCCCTGTTTGGACCTCCTCTGCTGTCCGCCCTCCTGTCGGTCCACACCGTCTTTGTTTCTCTCGATTTACTCTGTCACCGCCAGTCACCGCGCCCAGTACACAGGGTTCGGTCGCAGAACTGGTCAGACGCCTCGTACCAGTTGTGGCAACCGCTCTTGACTCGTTTGGACAATCGGGTTCGTCGCCGGATGCAGGTAACTCGTTGAGAAACTCTCGATCGGGAAAACAGTAACCTGTATTAACTATGTCTGACACAGCGTTAAGTAGATAGCGTCGGCTAAGTGTTACAAGACCCGGCTGGAGGTCGGGAGGACACAATGGGACTACTCACAGGCCTCAGATCGAGCATTGCGCGGGCAGTATCGTCAGTCTTCGCCGACGACGAGCCACGGCGGATTGGAATCTACGGGCCGCCGAACGCGGGGAAGACAACACTCGCCAACCGCATCGTCCGCGACTGGACCGAACACGGTGACGCAGTCGGCCCCGAAAGTCACGTTCCCCACGAGACACGGCGGGCCCGGCGCAAGGAGAACGTCGAGATCGAGCGCGACGGGCGGACAGTCACAATCGATGTGGTCGACACACCGGGCGTGACGACGAAGGTCGATTACACGGAGTTTCTCGAACATGATATGGAAAAGGAGGACGCCGTCCGTCGCTCCCGGGAGGCAACCGAGGGTGTCGCGGAGGCGATGCACTGGCTGCGCGAGGATGTCGACGGCGTCATCTACGTGCTGGACGCGGCACAGGACCCGTTCACGCAGGTCAACACGATGCTCATCGGGATCATCGAGAGCCAGGACCTGCCGGTGTTGATACTCGCAAACAAGATCGACCTGGAGGAGGCGAGTGTCCAGCGCATCCGCAACGCGTACCCCCAGCACGATACTGTCAAGGTATCTGCGCTCGAGGGCAACAACATGAACGAGGTTTACGACAAGATTGCGGAGTACTTCGGGTAAGACAGATGCCAGAGATAAAACCACCAGGCGACGGCGACGACAGCGGCGGCGTACAGATCGACCTGATAAGTGGCGAGCGAATGGAGGGGCTCGCGAGCATGGAGAAGATACGGCTTATTCTCGACGGGGTCCACGACGGCAACATCGTTATTCTCGAGGAGGGGCTCTCGCCGGACGAGGAGTCGAGACTGATCGAGGTGACGATGTCAGAGATCAACCCCGACGAGTTCGAGGGTATCGAGATAGAGACGTACCCAAAAAACGACTCCGGTAGCAAGGGGCTGTTCGCCCGGTTGACCAGGTCGAGTTCGCCGAAGAAACTGACCGTTATCGGTCCGGCGAACAGGTTGGAGACGCTGCACAAAGACGAGACACTCATTCAGACGCTGGTCTCATAATGCCCCACAAGTGTACGGACTGTGGCCGCGCGTTCGAGGACGGCTCCAAGGAGATGCTCTCGGGGTGTCCGGACTGTGGGGGCACAACGTTCCAGTTTCGCCCCGATGGACCGGAACCGTCCGGGGAGTCCGACGACGCGCCGGAGCCACCGGGCCCCGATGTCGACGGCGTCGCGCGGACGGTCGGCAGCGCGGCCTCGACAGTCCGGAACCTCGTTGCGGGCGGTCGCCGGTCGGACGACGAGGCTCCCGGTGTCGAACCTGCCGACGACTCCCGGACCGGAGATGCGAGCCCGGAGCGTGACGGCTCCGGAGCCACGGACAACTCGGCGGACACCGGAGCGGTAGCGGACACGACTGCCGACCCTGACCGGTCCCGGAGGACCGGGAGAGCGGCCCCCGGGGAGGTCGAGTCGCCCGAGGACACGACAGATTCGGAGACAGCCAGCGAGGGCAACACTGGCGACGGACTCGAACCCTCCGGCGCGAGCGCGGACGTGGACTCCACCGACGAGGGGACAGCGGGTATCGACCCGATGGAGGCCGAGTGGCCCGGCACCGATGATGGGCAACACCGTAGCACAAGCAACGCTGACGGCATCGTCGAGGCTGACGAGCCACCCTCAGGGTCCGGGAACTCGCGGGACCGGCCGCCGGTTCCGGACCCCCGGCCACTCTCCGCGCGGTCCGGGGACGGAGGAGAACCGGACGTCGACGAGGGAATCGCGGACAACGGGAACGTGGACGTCACGGGCGAGGGGTCCGAGGAGCGGCCGTCACTGTCGGAGCTCCGGGCGGAACTCAACGACCAGTTCGAGTCCATCCGTGTGGTCGCACCCGGTCAGTACGAACTCAATCTGATGGAGCTGTACGACCGACAGGAGTACATCATCGCGCTGCAGGAGGACGGCAAGTACACCGTCCAGGTCCCCGACCGCTGGGAGTGAGACAGCCCGCTCCGTGGTCAACTGTCGAGTGAGAGACGACAGCCCCGACAGGTCCGAGCAGCCCTCGTTGTACTGTCGGCTGTAAGCCAATGGTACAGTTCGGTACCCAGGATGCCGAATCGTTCCACGAAGTTACAGCCGACAGTATCACTCGACACGCAGTGTCAGCGTTAACTCCGCCCCATCGGCGAGCGCGGCCCCGCCGGCGTCAGGAAGTCGTCACTGGTCACCTCGAACGTGCTCGCGTGCTGGGCGGTGACGTTCTCGTGACCCCGGGCGTGAATCACTGTGTTCATCTCCTATCCCGATCTCGAACCGGGCCACGGAACACACCTTCGCTTCCGGTGGCCTGCTGGCCTGACCGGGGTGTGGGCTCCAGGCCAGCCCAGCCAGCACTACAGTCGCTCGCGCAGCAGTTGGTTCACCTCGCCGGGGTCGGCACTGCCGCCGGTGGCCTGCATCACCTGGCCGACGAGATAGTTGAGCGCGCCGCCTTCGCCGGTGTGGAAGTCATCGACAGCACCGGGGTTCTGGTCTATCGCCCGTTCGACTGCGGTCTCCACCGCGTCCCCGCCGGTCTTGCCGAGGTCCTCCCTCTCGACGATGGTGTCGGGGTCGTCTCCGTCGTCGAGCATCCCGCGCAGCACCACCTCGCGGGCGTTTTTGACCGTGATCTCCTCCTCGGCGACGAGCTCGACTAAACGGGTGACCTCGTTCAGCCGGTCGGCGATGTCTGTGATGATCATGTCGCGGTAGTTGAGCTCGCCGAGCAGTTCGTCGGCGACCCAGGTCGCGGCGAGGTCGGGGTCGAACTCGCCGGCGACCGCCTCGTAGAAGTCGGCGATCTGTTTCGTGCTGGTGAGCTTGTCCGCGGCCTCGGTGCTCAGCCCGTACTCGCCCTGGAACCGTTCGCGCCTGGCGTCGGGCAGCTCCGGTATCTCGATGCGGTCTTTCCAGTCGCTGACCTGTAGCGGCGGCAGGTCTGCCTCCCGAAAGTACCGGTAGTCTTTCTCCTCCTCCTTCGAGCGCATCGAGACAGTGATGCCCCGGGACTCGTCCCAGTGGCGCGTCTCCTGTGTTACCTCTCTGCCGCGTCTGATGGCGTTTTTCTGTCGCTGGGCCTCATAAGAGAGGGCCTTCTGTGCGCCCTTGTGACTGGAGATGTTCTTTACCTCGGTGCGGTTTGCCGCCGCCAGTCTGTCCTCGTCTCTCTCACCGTCGAGCGCGTCGGCCTCGACCACCGAGAGGTTCGCGTCAATGCGCAGACTGCCGTCGCGGGCGGCGTCGAACACGCCGAGATACTCCAGCACCTCCTCGAGTTTTGAGAGAAACGAGCGCACCTCTCCGGCGCCGCGGAACTCCGGTTCGGTGACAATCTCCATCAGCGGCACACCGGCGCGGTTGTAGTCGACGAGCGTGTACTCGGCGGTGTCGATGGAGCCACCTTTGTGCCGGAGGCTCCCGGGGTCCTCCTCGAGATGGGCCCGGCGGATACCGACCGACCGGCGCTCGCCCTCGACGCTGAACTCGACACGGCCGTCCTGGCAGATCGGCTCGTCGTACTGGGTTATCTGGAAGTTCTTCGGCAGATCGGGGTAGTAGTAGTTCTTGCGGTGAAACCGCGTCTCCTCCGGAATGTCCGCGTCGATCGCCTTTCCCACCTTCACCGCGGCCTCGACAGCCGCCTCGTTGAGCACCGGCAGCGATCCCGGCAGGCCCAGACAGACCGGACAGGTCTGTGTGTTCGCCTCGTCGGCGGGCCCGGTCGAACAGTCGCAGAATATCTTCGTGTCGGTCTCGAGTTGGACGTGCACCTCCAGCCCGATGACGACTGCGAGGTCCCGCTGTACTTGTGCCATTGTCTCCGGTTCGCCACGACAAAGTATAGACGTTTCGTCCGGGGCTGCTCTGTTCTGCGTTAGACTACTCTGGACTGAACCGGACTGTCCCCGGCTCCGACCTCGACGGTGCCCTGATACGGTCGTGTGTGAGTATTTTCAGCACCGTTCCAAACTCCGGGAGCCCGTGAAACGGGAGTCCGTGACAGCCCGGCGGTAACGAGTCACGCACGACCGTATGAGTGGTCCTCCACCCGTTTCCGGTTACACTCCCGACCCGAACCCCCTCGAGTGGCGACATCTGACCAACTGCCGAGCTGGCACCCGAAACGGCTCCGCCGACGCTTTTATCGGACTGGTTATCAATGTCTGACACACGTTTATGTGACCAGAGGGGTACTGTTGGATATATGTGTGGAAATAGAGTTGAGGAGCTGGAATCGCGCGTGCAGGAACTGGAGGCCTCCGTTCGGGGACTGACAGACGAGCTCATCGAGTGCAAGGTGCGTCTGCGTGAACTGGAGGACGCCGGAGTCGAAGACGAACTGCTGGCCGCGATGGACGAGGCGAGAGCGGACTCGACGGAGGCGGCCGACGACAACGGAACCGCCGGGACCGAGCCGGAGCCCGAACCCCCGGGGGGTGCCGAGTCAACCGGCGATGCGGAACAACCCGGTGCGGGGGGGCCTGGGGACAGCTCCGCAGATTCGACCGGCGAGCACGAGGACAGCTCCGCGGACTCGACTGAGACCGACGGCGCCGCCTCCGGGACGGAGCTCTCGGACGGGACAGAGGTCGTTGATGCTGACGAGGGCAGTGACGACACACCTAACGCCGACGACGATGAATCAGAAGACGACACGGGAAGTGACATCATCATCGCGTGAGCTTCCGGGGTCTCCAGCACCCGTATGTATATAAAAGAACTCGTCCTCGACAAGTTCAAAAGCTTCGGCCGGAAGACCCGGATCCCGTTCTACCAGGACTTCACGACGGTCACCGGTCCAAACGGGTCGGGCAAGTCGAACGTCATCGACGCCATCCTGTTCGCGCTCGGACTCGCCCGCACCTCCGGTATCCGGGCGGAGAAACTGACGGACCTCATCTACAACCCCGGCCACCAGGAGGGTGAGTCGTTCCAGGGTGACCGGGAGGCGAGCGTCGAGGTAGTGCTCGACAACAGCAATCGAACGGTCTCCCGTGGCCAGGTGGTCAGTGCCGCCGGCACCGAGACGGTCGGCGATGTCGACGAACTCGTCATCAAACGCCGGGTGAAGGAAACCGAGACGAACTACTACTCGTACTACTATATAAACGGTCGCTCGGTGAATCTCGGTGACATTCAGGACCTACTCGCGACCGCCGGGGTTGCACCCGAGGGGTACAACGTCGTCATGCAGGGTGACGTCACGGAGATACTCAATATGACACCCCGGGCTCGGCGGGAGATACTCGACGAGATCGCCGGTGTCGCCGAGTTCGACGAGAAGCGGGCCGACGCGTTCGAGCAGCTCGAGATGGTCGAGGAGCGCATCGAGGAGGTAGACCTGCGCATCAAGGAGAAGGAGACCCGACTCGACCAGCTCGCCGACGAGCGCGAGACTGCCCTCCAGTACGAGCAGCTCCGCGAGGAGAGAGAGACCTATGAGGGGTATCAGCGGGCCGCACAGCTGGAGGAGCGTCGCGACGACCTCGCGGCTGTCGAGACCGACCTCGCAGACGCCGAGACCCGGCTGGCAGACCAACAGGCGACACTCGATGAGCGCCAGACCGAGGTGATGGAGCTAGAGGAGCGACTCGAGTCGCTCAACAGCGAGATCCAGCAGAAAGGTGAGGATGAACAGCTCGAGCTCAAACGCGACATAGAGGAGATAAAGGGCGACATCGCACGGCTGGAGGACAGTATCGAGAGCCAGCACGAGCGCATCAAGGACGCCGAGACCGAGCGCCGGCAGGCGTACGTAAAAAGAGACCGCAAACAGGAGACACTCGAGGAGCTGGCGGCCGATATCAGGGAGCGGAAGGTCGAGAAGTCCTCGGTGGCAGCAGAGATCCAGGACAGACAGAGCAGTCTCGCCGAGGTGGAGACCCGCATCGACGAGGTTGGCGCGGAGTTCGAGGAGGTAAAAAACAGGCTCCAAGAGAGAAAGGGGGATCTTGAGGCGGCGCGGGCAGCAAAAAACGAGCTCCAGCGCGAGCAGGACCGCCTCATCGACGAGGCCCGCCGGCGCGAGACCGAGGAGAGCGAGACCGAGAGCGACCTGGCGGCGGCCCGCGAGCGACTCCCGGAGCTCGAGGCCGAGATCGAGGACCTGGAGCTCGAACTCGAGAAGACGGTAGAGAACCGCGAGACGATCGGTTCGGTCGTCGACGACCTGCGCGAGGAGCGCCGGGAACTGCAGGACCGGCTCGACGAGCTCGAGGACGACCTGAACGCCGCCCAGCAGGAGTACGCCGAACTGGAGGCAAAGGCCAGTCAGACAGGTGATTCCTCGTACGGTCGGGCGGTGACGGCTGTGCTGGACGCCGGCATGGACGGTGTCCGTGGGGCAGTCGCACAGCTCGGCAGTGTCTCCGGGCGGCACGCGACGGCCTGTGAGACCGCCGCTGGGGGTCGACTCGCAAACGTCGTGGTCGACGACGATGAGGTCGGCCAGCGCTGTATCGACTACCTGAAATCGCGCAACGCCGGTCGGGCGACCTTCCTCCCCCTGACAGAGATGTACCAGCGCTCGCTGCCACACACCCCAGCTCACGAGGGTGTTGTTGATTTCGCGTACAACCTTGTCGAGTTCGACCGGGAGTACGCCAGTGTGTTCTCGTACGTGCTGGGCGATACGCTGGTCGTCGAGGATATCGAGACGGCCCGGGAGCTGATGGGTGAGTTCCGTCTGGTGACACTCGACGGTGACCTCGTGGAGAAATCCGGCGCGATGACCGGCGGCTCGAAGAGTGGGTCGCGGTACTCCTTTGCGGGCAGCCGGGGCCAGCTTGACCGCGTGGCGGCCCGCATCCGCGAGCTCGAGGCGGAGCGGGAGTCTGTGCGCGAGGAGATGCGCGGCGTGGCAGAGCGACTCGAGGACGCCCGCGACCGGGAGACCGACACGTCCGAGCAGGTCCGCGAGATACAGGCCGATATCGAGGCCCGCGAGCAGGACATCGAGGAGACCCGCGAGCGGATAGCACAGCTCGAGACAGACCTCGCGGAGATCGCCGAGGAGCGTGAGTCCGTCGCGGCGGAGATGGACGAGCTGGAGGCCGCAATCGCCGACAAAAACGAGACGATCGCCGACATCGAGTCCGAGATCGACGAGCTGGAGGCGGAGGTCGAGGACTCGGAGCTGCCGGAGCTGACCGCGACCGCAGAGCAGTTGCGCGAGGAGATCGACGACCTGAATACTCGCAAGAACGACCTCGGCGGGAAGCTGCGCGAGCTCGAAGTTGAACGCGAGTACACACAGGAGGCGATCGAGGAGCTGAAGACCGAGATAGAGGAGGCAGACGAGCGGAGAGCCGCGGCGGAGGACCGCATCGAGGAGCTGGAGGCCGAGATCACGGATCGGGAGGCAGACCTCGAGAACCGGGAGGCGGCGGTCGCCGACCTCGCGTCGAATCCCGCCTCGAGGACCTACGCGACGCCGAGTCGCGCCTCGATTGGGAGGTCGACGAACTCGAATCGCAGGTCGGCGAGTACGACCCGGAGGCGATCCCGGACCACGATACGGTGACGGCCGAGATTTCGCGGCTCGAGGGCGAGATGAGCGCGCTGGAGCCGGTCAACATGCTCGCCATCGAGGAGTACGACGAGGTGGAGGCCGAGCTCGCGGAGATACGCGGGAAACGGGAGACACTCGTCGAGGAAGCCGACGGCATCCACGAGCGCATCGAGAGCTACGAGGCCCGCAAACGGGAGACGTTCATGAACGCGTTCGAGGCGATCGACGAGCAGTTCCGGTCGGTGTTCGAGCGGCTCTCGAACGGGAGCGGTCGGCTCCACCTCGAGGACGAGGACAACCCCTTCGAGGGCGGGCTAACGATGAAAGCCCAGCCCGGAGACAAACCGATACAGCGGCTCGACGCGATGAGCGGTGGCGAGAAGTCCCTGACCGCGCTCGCCTTTATCTTCGCCATCCAGCAGCACAACCCCGCCCCGTTCTACGCGCTCGACGAGGTGGACGCCTTTCTGGACGCGGCAAACGCCGACCTCGTGGGCGAACTCGTCGACGAACTCTCCGACGATGCACAGTTCGTCGTCGTCTCGCATCGCTCGGCGATGCTGGACCGGGCCGAGCGTGCCATCGGCGTGATGATGCAGGAGAACAACGTCTCCGCCGTGACCGGTATCGACCTCTCCGGCGACAGCGAGGTGCCCGCCGATGACTGACGACGACATCCCGCTCGACATCACCGGGCACGAGGAGCGCGCCCCACCATCCGAATCAGCCGACACCGACCTCCTCGCTGATTCCGACGCCGACGACGCGGCCGGAACTGCTGAGACGGAGCAAGAGGCAGACGACGAGGACGAAGAGGTCGAGCCAGTCGAGGTGCTGGTCCAGCTCGCAAAGAACGACGAAATCGACCCGTGGGACATCGACATCGTCGCGGTGACCGACAAGTTCCTCGACTGGCTGGACGAGTCGGATCTCAGGGGTTCGGGTCGTGCGCTGTTCTACGCGAGTGTTCTCCTGCGGATGAAAGGTGACGCGATGCTGACTGACGCGGACGAGGAGCCGGAACCCGAGCCCTGGGAGCAGGCGCTGGCGGGTGG
>UEZF01000025.1_pt1 | contig 26935 bp, 25 predicted proteins | sample 1903571 | NCBI WGS metagenome assembly UEZF01 (sample SAMEA4776352, study PRJEB27445) | saltern metagenome | biome: Hypersaline environment; feature: solar saltern; material: Pellet | place: Spain | collected 2014-08 | depth 0 m | reverse complement strand
ATCCGAAGAATCCGCTATGTCTACCTGGAGTTCTTCGAAGAGCATCTTTCCACTTTAATCGAAGAACTCCGTTCAGTTCAATCTCAATCTAGCAGTGCCCTTCTTTGAGAGTGGTCCAGCAGTTGATGAGGATGAAACCGATGTCGACCCACAGTCGACATTTGAGGACCTCAACTGACTCGAACGTGTGCACTACGCACGCTTCGACGGTTGTTTCAAAACAACATCTGAGTCAGTAATGCCCAGCTTTGATCTGTTATCCGAGCCTCCAGACCACACGAAATCGGCGACTGTAACAGACCATACGCCACTTTCTGCCCGGCAGGCGGGAGACACAGTCTTTAGTGGACGTGGCGCGTTCGTCCGGGCATGACATTCAGCATCTGTGTTCGGGAGGAGTACGAGGGCGAGGACGGGGAGACAGAGACACGGTACGGTGTGGCGGTGACGACCCGGTTGGCGGCGGTGGGAACGCTGTGTCCGTTCGCCAGCGAGCACGGCGCGGTCGCCACGCAGAGTTTCGTGAACGTGGACCTGGGGCGGAGAGGTATCGAGTACCTCGGGGACGGACTCGCCGTCGAGGACGCCCTGGAGGCGCTGTTGAACGCCGACAGCGGGAGCGCACAGCGCCAGCTCCACGGCGTCGGGGGCAACGGCGAGTTCGCCTTCTCCGGCGAGGAGTGCAAGCCGTGGTACGGTGACACGACGGGTGAGAACCTCACGGTGGCGGGCAACCTGCTGACCGGCGAGTCGGTAATCGAGGCGACCGCGAGCGCGTACCGCGAGCGCAGAGACGGGGACCGTCCGCTCGCGGAGCGACTGGTCGAGGCACTCGCCGCCGGGCACGCCGAGGGCGGGGACAAGCGCACCGACCTCCGGGTGCAGAGCGCCGCGGTGCTGGTCGAGCGCACCGAGGACCTGCCGATCACACCCGCCTACGACAACCTGCGGGTCGACGCCACCGAGACACCGATAGCGGACCTCCGAGAGACAGTCGAACTCGCCGCCGAGAGCTACCAGGACTCGCTCGACCGCTACGAGGACGACTACGCCGAGGACGACGAGAGCGGGATGTGACCAGCGACGAGACAGGACTTTACGTGAGACAGTAGTAGTAACGGCATGGAAATCACACCGCCGGAGGGGGAAACCTCCGACATCGAACCGGAGGAGGTGTTCGAGATTCTCGGCAACGAGATACGCATGGGCATCCTCAAAGCCCTTTGGGAGGCCTACGACCCGCTCTCGTCGGCGAACGGACTCTCCTTTTCGGCGCTGTACGACGCGGTATCTGTCAGCGATTCGGGCCAGTTCAACTACCACCTCGACAGGCTGCGCGGCCGGTACGTCGAGCGGACCGACGGAGGGTACGAGCTGTTGCCCGTGGGGCTGAAGCTGGTCCAGTCGGTGATCGCCGGTGCCGGACAGGAGAGCCGGTTCGACTCGGCCCCGGTCGCGACCGACTGTCCACGCGGGAGTACCCCGAGGGGACACTGTGGGGGAAGTCGTTCCCGCCGGCGGGTCTCGCACACCGCAGCCCCGAGGAGCTGTTCGCGACGCTCACCTTTCTGGACTGGCCGATGTCGGCGCGGCTGACCGGCAACGTCTGTCCGCGCTGCTCGGGGGTGCTCGAACAGTCACTCCATATCTGCCGCGAGCACAGCCCGACCGAGGACGGGCCCTGCCTGAACTGCGGGTACAGCAAACCGGTCCGGGCACACTGGGTCTGTGCCGTCTGCAAACACCACGCCACGGGGTCGGTCTCCGGTGTCGTAAAGAACCACCCCGCCGTTATCTCGTTTCTCTACGAACACGACATCGACTTTGGCTACCCGTACGGCACAAACGAGTTCGAGACTGTCGTCGCCAACGAGCGTGTCCGCGAGGAGCGCAGCTACGAGCAGGAACTCGTCTCGACGGACCCGGTGCGGGTGCGCGTGACCCTCGCCCACGAGGATGATGAACTCGTCCTGACACTCGATGCAAAGCTCGAGGTGCTCGATATCGACCGGTCCGACGGGCGCCGTGACACCTGACCCAGCCGTCGCCCCGGTGTCACTGCCCGCGTGACACCACGGAACCATCGCCGACACCACAATCTCACGACACGAGCATTCAGAGGAACTATACTTCGAGGCGACCGTCCGCCCGATTGCGTCGGGAACAGCAGCCACCGGACGTGGCCAGCGCGGAGTGGGAGTGACAGCCCGACTTACGCGCGCCATGCGCGTGCGAGGGGTTTAATAGCAAGGGTACGTTATCACACAATAGACGATTTTATGTCCGACGAGACTGGATACGGCGCAGAGGAGATACAGGTTCTCGAAGGGTTACAGGCAGTGCAGAAGCGCCCAGCGATGTACATTGGGTCGACCGACACCCGGGGACTTCACCATCTTGTCTACGAGGTTGTCGACAACGCGATAGACGAGGCGCTCGCGGGCTACTGCGAGCGGATCGAGGTGACAATCCACGACGACAGCTCCATCTCTGTGAGCGACGACGGGCGTGGAATTCCGGTCGACACCCACGAGGAGTACGACCGCCCGGCGCTGGAGGTAATCATGACAGTGTTACACGCCGGCGGAAAGTTCGACAACGAGTCCTATCAGGTGTCGGGCGGTCTCCACGGCGTCGGTGTGTCTGTGGTGAACGCGCTCTCGAAGTGGCTCGAGGTAGAGGTGAAACGCAACGGTGCGCTCTGGCGACACCACTTCGAGTCCGGGGAGCCACAGGGTGACATCGAACGGGTCCGCGAGTTGGACGACGACGAGGGAACGGGCACGACAATCCGGTTCTGGCCCGACAGAGAGATTTTCGAGACAACAGAGTTTTTATTTTCCACACTTGAGTCCCGACTCAGGGAGTTGGCCTTTCTCAACAGCGGCGTGGAGATCGGTCTCGCGGACGACCGCAACAGCGAGAGCCAGCGGTTCTGCTACGAGGGGGGTATCCGGGAGTTCGTGGCGTATCTCGACGAGACAAAGACCACCCTCCACGACGAGGTGGTCCACTTCGAGGATAGCGCGGAGATGCCCGGCGGAGAGGGGAAAGTCGAGATAGAGGTAGCGCTGCAGGCGACCGACGAACTCCAGGGCTCGCTGCACGCCTTTGCCAACAACATAAACACCCGCGAGGGTGGCACCCACCTGACCGGGTTCAAGACGGCGCTGACACGCGTCGTGAACGACTACGCCACCGAGCACGGGATGCTCCGTGACCTCGACGAGAACCTCCGCGGCGACGACATCCGGGAGGGGCTTACCGCGGTGCTGTCGGTCAGACACCCGGACCCACAGTTCGAGGGGCAGACAAAGACGAAACTCGGCAACAGCGAGGTCCGGGGTCTCGTCGAGTCCGCAATGCACGAGCATCTCGGCACGTACTTCGAGGAACACCCGGATACGGCGGAGGCCATCGTGCAAAAGGCCGTCGAGGCAGCGAAGGCGCGAAAGGCCGCACAAAAGGCCGAGGAGCTCACCCGCCGCAAGTCCGCCCTGGAGTCGAGTGCGCTTCCCGGCAAACTCGCGGACTGTCAGACACGCGACCCTGGGCAGGCCGAACTGTTCGTCGTCGAGGGTGACAGCGCCGGTGGCAGCGCGAAACAGGGTCGCAACCCCGAGTTCCAGGCAATCCTGCCCATCCGGGGCAAGATACTCAACGTCGAGAAGCACAGACTCGACCGCATCCTCGAGAACAACGAGGTCCGCAATCTCATCACCGCGCTCGGCACCGGTATCGGCGACGAGTTCGATATCGACGAACTGCGCTACGAGAACGTGCTCGTCATGACCGACGCGGATGTCGACGGCGCACACATCAGGACACTCCTGCTCACCTTCTTCTACCGGCATATGAAACCGTTACTGGAGCGGGGGCACGTCTACGCGACGAAGCCGCCGCTGTACCGTGTCAGACACCGGGGGGAGACCTACGACGCGATGACGGAGACAGAGCGCGACCGCATCGTCGAGGAGCGGTGCAACGGGAGTCCGAGCCAGGTCCAGCGGTTCAAGGGGCTCGGCGAGATGAACCCCCAGCAGCTCTGGGACACGACGATGAACCCCGAGACGCGCCATCTCAAGCAGATCACGGTCGACGACGCCGCCGCCGCCGACAAGATGTTCTCGGTGCTGATGGGTGATGCCGTCGAGCCGCGAAAGGAGTTTATAAAGGAGCACGCACCAGAGGCAGAGTGGGTGGATATCTGATGAGTTCGGACCTGCCGGACAACCCCAACAAGTTCGAGACGTCGGCCGCGAACATCGAGCACGTTCGCGTCGAGGACGAGATGGAGCAGAGCTACATCGACTACGCGATGAGTGTCATCGCGGGGCGGGCGCTGCCGGACGTGCGTGACGGGCTGAAGCCGGTCCACCGCCGCATCCTGTACGCGATGCACGAGATGGGTGTCACGCCAGGGTCGGGTCACCGCAAGTCATCCTCTATCGTGGGTGAGACGATGGGTGACTACCATCCCCACGGTGACTCGGCGATCTACAACACGCTGGTGCGGATGGCACAGGAGTTCTCGCTGCGGTATCCACTGGTGGACGGCCAGGGCAACTTCGGGTCGATGGACGGTGACCCGCCGGCGGCGATGCGATACACGGAGGCGCGAATGGCGCCAATCGCCGAGGAACTGCTCGAGGACATCGGAAAGGAAACCGTCGATTTCCAGTCGAACTACGACGACCGACTCACCGAGCCGGAGGTGTTGCCCGCGAAACTGCCGAACCTCCTGTTGAACGGCTCCTCGGGTATCGCGGTGGGGATGTCGACGAACGTCCCACCGCACAATCTCTCGGAGATTGTCGACGCCGTTGTCCATTTGACACAGAACCCCGACTGCGAGGTGAGCGACCTGATGGAGTACGTCGAGGGGCCGGACTTCCCGACCGGCGCGAACATCGTCGGTCGCGAGGCAATCTACTCGGCGTACGCGACCGGCCGGGGCCGTCTCAGGATGCGCGCCGAGTACGACCTGGTGCGCCGGGAGTCCGGGGCCGACCGCATCGTCATCACGGAGCTCCCGTACCAGGAGAACAAGGCCCGGATCGTCGAGCGCATCGCCGACGACGTGAAGGAGGGGGTCATCGAGGGTGTGTCGGACCTGCGTGACGAGTCCGACCGAAACGGTGTCCGCATCGTGGTCGACCTCAAGCGGGGTGCGAACGCCGATGTCGTGGAGAACCAGTTGCTCGAGAGTCACCTCGAGTCGACGTTCGGCGTAATCAACCTTGCGCTGGTCGACGGGCAACCGCGGGTGCTGAATCTGAAAGAGACCCTGGAGCACTACCTGGAGCATCGAAAGGACGTGGTGCGGCGCCGCTCACAGCACGACCTGCGGGAGGCTCAGGACCGGGCCCACATCCTGGAGGGCCGCCTCGAGGCCGTCGAGCGGGCCGAGGCAATCGTCGACGTGGTCACGGAGACTGCGGACCGCGACCAGGCACAGGCGGTGCTCGAGGGTGCCGTCGACCCCCGCGGTATCGAGGACATCGAACTGGAGTACCCGGTCGTGCAGTCCTCGTTCGGCTTCTCGGAGCAACAGGCGGCACACATCCTCCGGATGCAGATCGGGTCGCTCACCTCGATGGAGGCCAACGAGATACGGACCGAGTACGAGGAGGTCCAGGAGCGCATCGAGTACCTGCAGTCCGTGCTCGCGAGCGAGGAGAAACTGCTCGGGGTCATCACCGACGAACTGCGTGAGCTTGAGGCGGAGTACGGCGACGAGCGCCGGACCAGCATCATGGAGGCAGAGGACGAGGTGACCCACGAGGACCTCATTCCCGAGGAGGACTGTCTGGTGGTGCTGACAGAGGAGGACTACATAAAACGGATGCCGGCGGCGGAGTTCGACCCACAGCGCCGGGGTGGAAAGGGGATAATCGGTGCCGACCCAAAGGAGGGTGACCGCGTCTCGACGGTGTTCATGGCGAACACCCACGACTACCTGCTGTGTTTCACAAACCAGGGGCAGGTCTACCGGGTGAAGACCTACGAGATCCCCGAGATGTCGCGGAACGCGCGCGGGAAGTCAGCGGTCAACGTCATCGATCTGGACGACGGCGAGGAGATAACGGCGGTGGTCGACACCGACGCCTTTGCCGGTGACGAGTGTCTGACGATGGTCACGCGGGAGGGCTACATAAAACGGACCTGTGCCGCTGACTTCGAGAACATCCGGTCGACGGGGCTCATCGCCGCGACAATCGATGACGACGACGCGCTCGTCGATGTCGAGGTGACCGACCGGACGGGTGACCTGGTGGTCGCCACGGAGGACGGTATGACCATCCGGTTCGCCGAGAGCGAGGTCCGCGAGATGGGGCGCAGCGCACGCGGTGTCCGCGCCATCGACCTGCAGGACGGCGACAGGGTGGCCGGTGTGGTCGCGACGAACGACGCCGACGAGCGCGCCCTGCTTACGGTCACGCGAAACGGCTACGGCAAGCGGACGCCGCTCGCCGAGTACCGCCGGCAGTCGCGGTACGGAAAGGGGCTGGTCGATATCGACACCGGGCAGCGAAACGGCCGTGTCGCCACGGTGAAAGCCGTCACCCCGAACGACGACCTCATCGTCATGAGCGAGCGTGGGCAGATCATGCGCACCACTGTCGACGAGATATCCACACAGGGCCGCAACACGATGGGCGTGACCGTGATGAACCTCGAACCCGGCGACCGCGTCACGAGTGTGACCCTCGTCCCCGGCGACGAGTGACACGTAGCGAGCGGTACCGTGACCCGGACCCCGCGCATGTCGTCCCCAGTCAGGACAGTTCCGGTTCGATAGTAGTTAGATGTCGCGCGCTGTGACCGACAGCCAGTCAGTCGAACGGTGGACTCGGGGACCGCGTCTGTCACGTGTGGACCAGAACGGGCAAGACTCTTTCCGACAGGCCCGAAACCGGTGACAGGCTCTCTACTCATGTCCCGGTATCCGGTCTCACGACGACAGGTACTGCGAACAGGCGGTGCGAGTCTGCTGGGAACAGCCCTCCCCGGGGTCGTGACGGCGACAACAGACCAGCACACAGTCTGGCAGTTCGAGACCGGCGACGCGGTCCAGTCCTCGCCGACTGTCGTCGATGGCACCGTCTACGTCGGGAGCGACGACGCGAGCGTGTACGCGATCGACGCGACAGACGGCGAGGCGGTCTGGCGTGTCGACACTGCCAGTCGGGTCAGAGCCTCGCCGTCGGTGGTCTCCGGAGCCGTCGTCACGAGCACCCGGGGCGGGACGATTGCAGTCGGGTTGGCTGGCGAACCGCTCTGGACCCGTCACCCGGGCACGCGGCTGTCACCGACAGTGTCAAACGGACAGGTTTTTTTCGTGCGGGGACGGGACCCGCTCGACGGGACCGGTGTCCAGGCCGGTGGGAGGGTGCTCGCACTGAGTGCGGGCACCGGACAGACACTGTGGCAGGCAGACCCACCGACCAGCGAGTTCGGTGGGTTCTCGGCGCCGACAGTCGTCGACGGGACCGTCTACGCCGGCGGCGGCGGCCAGGTCTCCGCGTTCGAGGCGGAGACCGGAGACCGGGTCTGGCGTGTCGAGACAGACGACCCGAGTGTGTCGGCCCCGACAGTGGCCGACGGGACCGTCTTCGTCGGAAGCGGCGGACACCTGCACGCAATCGCCGACGGTGAACGGTTGTGGACGGCCGAACCGGACGGGTTCGTGGAGACGGCACCGACAGTGGCAGATAGGACCCTCCTCGCACACGCAGGAGGGGTCACGGACCGGAGTCGTGTCTACGCACTGGATACGGCGACCGGCAGCCAGCGGTGGGTGTTCGAGACCGGCACGCGGCTGTCACCGACAGTGTCGGGGATAGTCTCGGCCCCGACCGTCGTCGACGAAACCGTCGTCGTCGGGGGTCCCGACGGCCGTGTCTACGGTATCGATATCGCCACCGGCGAGACCGTCTGGTCGTTCGAGACGGGCGGCCCGGTCCGGTCCTCGCCGACAGTCGTCGACGGGGTCGTCTTCGTCGGGAGCACCGACGGGTCGGTGTACGCGTTCGACGCCCCGCTTGAGGGTCGGAGCACGGGGTCGAGAGTCTCACTCGGCACACTCGGTCACCACGGCGTGTGGGCCGACCAGGCCCCGACAGCGGTTGCCAGCTACCGACCGGAGAACCCGGCCACCGGCGAGACGGTCACGTTCGACGCGACGAGAAGTGGCGGCGAGATGGCGAGCTACGAGTGGGATATCATCGGTGACGGCGAGACCGATGCAACGGGACCGACGCCGACACGGACATTCGAGACACCGGGACGCCGCGAGGTGACGCTGACCGTGACTGATGCGACGGGGGCCACCGCCACCACGACGGAGACAGTCGATGTCCGGCCGCCACTCCGGTGGTCGACGGGGGTCGGGGAGAGTGTCAGGTCCTCGCCGACGGTGGTCGAGGGCACCGTCTACATTGGGGGGACCGTCGGTGTCAGTGCGCTCTCGGCGACCACCGGCGAGATAGACTGGACACGACCGACCGACGGGGTCGTCGTGGGGGCGCCGACGGTGGTCGACGGGACCGTCTATGCGGGCACCGCGACAGTCGGGGGAGACGCAGACCTGTACGCGCTCGACAGCGAGACGGGGCAGCAACGCTGGACCACTACCGCGGACGGTCTGGGTCTGTTCCGCAGCTCCTCACCGACGGTGATAGACAACACACTCTATATCGGAACCGGTGGCCGCGGCGGGTTCGGCTCGCTCGGACGGGCCGGCGTGCTGGCGGTGTCCACGGGCGACGGGACCCGACAGTTCGTGACCGAGATACGGTTCGGGGTCCAGTCCTCGCCGACAGTCGCGAACGGTATCGTCTACGTCGGCACCGATGGGGTGGACACGGGAACACTGTCCGCGATAGACGCGGAGACAGGTACCAGTCTCTGGCAGGTCGACACAGATATGCCGCTCAGGTCGTCGGCGACAGTCGCAGACGGAGCTGTGATAATCGGGGGTGGGTCCTCCTCTGCCGGTGCTGGCGGGGGTGAGGGTCGCGTGTACGCCCGTGACGCGGCGACGGGTGCAGAGGCCTGGACAGTCGACCCCGGGACACCGGTTCTGTCCACGCCGACAGCTGCGGACGGCACCGTCTACCTTGGGGGTGCAGACGGGACTGTGCGGGCGCTCTCGGCGGCTACCGGTGAGAGGCTGTGGACAGCACAGACCGGCGACACGGTCGAGTCGTCGCCGACAGTCGTCGATGGGACCGTCTACGTCGGGAGCAGAGACAGCCGACTGTACGCGTTCGACACGGCAAGCGGCGCCGTACTGTGGACACTCGACACCGGTTCTCCGGTCGTGTCCTCGCCGACAGTGGTCGATGGCACCGTCTACGTCGGGACCGACGACGGAACGGTCTACGCGCTCGACGCGGGTGTCGAGGGGGACAGCGAGGGGTCACGGGTCGCGCTGGGGACGCTCGGCCACCACGGCTCGTGGGCCGACCAGGCACCGACCGCGATGCTCCGGTCCGAACCCCGCGAGTTGGCGGCCGGGGAGCAACTCACCCTCGACGGAAGCGTGAGCACCGGCACCATCCAGCGCTACGACTGGACGGTCGACGGTGACGAGCGTCCCGACGCCGGTCCGACCATCACCCGCACCGTCGACTCGCCCGGCACCACGACGGTGAGTCTGACCGTGACCGACGCGACCGGTGAGACGGCAACCGTGACCCGGCGGCTGTCGGTGAGCCCACAGACCAGGTGGCGGTACGATGCCGACCGCGAGGTACGGGCATCGCCGACGATAGTCGACGGAACAGTCTACGTCGGCGATTCGGGTGGCGTCTACGCGCTGGACACGGAGACAGGAGCCGTCGAGTGGGAGTACCGGACAGCGGGTCGTGTCAGGGCAGCACCGGTGGTCGTGGATGGGGTCGTCTTCGTCGGGTGCACCGACGAGGGGTCGGGTGAGACACTGTACGCGCTGGACGCGGCAACCGGTGACCGGTACTGGTCGGCCAACCTCGGGGGGTCGGTCTCCGGCTCACCGGCAGTTGTTGGCGGGACCGTCTTTGTCGGGACCGACGACGGAACCATCTACGCGCTTGCGGCAGTCTCCGGTGGACGGCTCTGGTCGTTCGACACAGACAGACAGATCGGGACCTCACCGACAGTCGCCGATAACACGATCTACGTCGGGGGTGGTAGTGTTGTCTATGCGCTGGACCGGAGCGGTGACCCGGTGTGGACGTTCGACATCGACGGGACCGTTTCCTCGTCACCGACTGTCGCGAACGGCATCGTCTACATCGGGAGTACCGACGCGAACGTCTACGCGTTGGACACGGCGACCGGTGACCTGCGGTGGTCCTCCGAGACCGCTGGTCCGGTCGAGTCGTCACCGACAGTCGCGAACGGTACCGTTTACGTCGGGAGCAACGACGAGAATCTGTACGCACTGGACGCGGTAACCGGTGACCGGGAGTGGGTGTTCGAGACCGCTGGCCCGGTCGAGTCGTCACCGACAGTCGCGAGCGGTATCGTCTACATCGGAAGCAACGACAGGCGGATATACGCACTCGCGGCGGACACCGGTGAGCGGCGCTGGCGTCGCGAGACCGATGGTCAGGTGCCTTCCTCACCGACGGTCGCGGACGGGACTCTCTACGCCGGAACCGGGGGCAGGTTCGACCTCGGCGGACTGCCCGGTGCCGTCTACGCGCTCGTGACCGAGACGACCGCCTCGAGCGCCGGCTCCCGTGCCCGACTCGGCACACTCGGCCACCACGACAACTGGCGCTACGCCGACCAGACAATCGATATCGCCTCGGGTGGTGACGGCAGTTCTGACGAGTCCGGTGACGGCGGTGGGAGTGTCGACGATGGAGGCCGAAACGGGAGCGGAGGCGACGACAGCAACGGTGAGGACGGGTCCGGACCGGGCCTGGGTCCCGGGACGGCGCTTGCTGGACTGGGAACTGTTGCGTACCTGACCGCCGGTCTCGCGCTGTTGGTTTCGGTCTGTTCATACTGTCGGCCGTAACTTCCTGAAACGATTCGGCACCCCGGGGTACCGAACTGTGTCACGGGCTTACAGCCGACAGTATCAGTCGGGCGTACGTTGGAGGGCGCAGAGTACTTCAAACTGCTGGAGCGTACATCGATCTATGAATCTCGACTCAGAGCAGACCGCAGTCGTGGTCGTCGACATGCAGAACGGGTTCTGTCACCCGGACGGGAGCCTCCACGCGCCGGGGAGCGAGGCAGCGGTCGAGCCCTGCGCACGACTGGTTGACCGCGCCCGCGAGGCGGGTGCGAGTGTCGTCTTTACCCGGGACGTGCACCCACCAGAACAGTTCGACGACAACCACTACTACGACGAGTTCGACCGCTGGGGCGAGCACGTCGTCGAGGGCTCCTGGGAGGCAGAACTCGTCGAGGGGCTCTCACCGCGCGATGGGGACCTGGTCGTGGTCAAACACACGTACGACGCCTTCCACCAGACCGAACTCGAGGGCTGGCTCGACGCCCACGGGGTGAACAATCTCCTCTTCTGCGGGACGCTGGCGAACGTCTGCGTGCTGCACACCGCCGGGAGTGCGGGTCTGCGGGACTACCGGCCGGTGCTCGTCGAGGATGCCATCGGTTACATCGAGGAGAGTGACCGCGAGTACGCGCTGGGCCACGCCGACTGGCTGTTCGGTGAGGTGACGACACTCCCGGAACTCGGGTTCGACACCAGGTGAGAGCCGGGTCCGGTCAGTCGAGGGTCCCGGCGGTCCGGTCGGCCCACTCGACGGCGTAGGCGGCACCGTGTTCGCGGTAGAGTTCGGCGTCGAGGGCGTCAAAGGGTGCGGGCAGGTCACCGGCGTGTTTGACGGCACTGCAGGCCAGTTCTGCGGCGTCACCGACGGATGTCTGTCCGCGAGCGAGCGCGCCCGGAAGCTCCGCGAGTCGGCCCTCGAGTCGCTCGCCGGCATCCAGCCAGGCGTCGAACAGCGGCCCGTCTAATCTGGCGAACGTGTCGCGGGTCTCCAGTCCGAGGTAGGCGTCGTAGCAGGCCGCCGCAACCTGGTAGGTCTCGACAGGGTCGAGCACGTCGGCGAACGCCGCCGCGAACGCCGGATACTGGGACCGGCATATCGGTCTAACACCGCCGGCGCATCCGGCGGGAGCCAGTTGTCGGGACAGGAAAACGGGTCCAGCGAGTCGACGAGCAGTCCCAGTTCCTCGGCCTGTGCGGCCGGCAGCGTCTCGAAGTCGCGTTGAACGTCAAGAACGAGCGCGTCGGGTGCGTACTCCTCGTGGACCGTGACAACGGGGTCGGAGAGAGTATGATCGGTGAACATCAGCTCAGGAGAATGCTGCCGAACGGTGCGGCGCTCAGAAGTGGTGACACCGCGAGCGTTCCTGTGACCATCTCTGTTGTCGTACTCATGTTCATGCGTTAGGGCGGCGAGAAAAAAAGCCTCAGATTTCGGGCGCGCGGAGCAGACTGCCGCTGGGGACCGTCCGTCAGGGCAGGATAACGGGCTGTCCGGCGGGGTCAGTCGGTGCTGTCGGGTCCGGGGTAGGGGTCGTCGTGGAGACTCTCGTAGAGGCTGGCGGGGTCGAACAGACGGGCGAAGGCGTCGGGCGGACGGATGCTGAGTGCGGCGTATGGCTGGACAGAGAGGTTGGTGCGCGCGGTGGCGAGGTCGGAGTCGAACGTCAGCAGGTGTGCGGCGCCGCCACGGTAGGCCGAGGCCAGTCCGGGGTGGTCCCCTGGCGGGTGGGAGACAGCGACACGCTCAGTCTCGGCCAGCGCCCGCCAGTCCTCGGCGAGGGAATCCGTTGTGAGCGTGGTGATGACCGCGGCGGCGTCCGCGAGCAGCGCATCACTCGCCAGCAGTTCGACCCAGGAGTGCCGGCGGATCTGCGACAGCGCCTCGCGGGCGGGTCCGTCCACGAGCAGATCGGCGGCCAGCACGTCGGCGTCCGCAACGACCCGTGCTGGATTGGCCTCCCCGTCTGCGCTCATTGCTCGCGCCGGGCCGCGAGCGCCTCGCGTATCTCCGCCACCGTCGGTTCCTGCTCCACGCGCTCGAACAGCGTCTCCCAGTCCATAACAGACACTGGGTGGGACCACAAAAAAACCCTCTGACACCTGTCGTACACCCGTCTGACGGATGTTTAAGTTTACTCGGTGCTGCCACCAGATGGGCGCGGACTGGTACCCTCGTTTCAAACACATCCATTCCTCCCACAGGACGCGCCCGTTCTCTGAGAGCCGCCGACCAACCCAGCATGGGAAGATACTTCAGCGGCGACACCCCACAATATAGATATGACCGACTACAGAGTGACTGGTCGCTGGGAGACTCCGAACGGATGGCAGAGCTTCGAGACAGAGCTCGAGGCCGAGAACGAGAGTGTAGCCGTCGAGCACACGTACGCCGAGTTCGGCTCCCGACACGGGCTCAAGCGCAGGCAGATAGAGATTCAGGAGGTGGCACAATGAGTCTCGGTGGCGGCGGTGGCGGCGGACAGATGCAGGAACTCGCCGCACAGCTTGAGGAACTTGAGGAACATCAGGAGGCGATCGAGGCGGAGATCGAGCGTCTGCAGGTCGAGAAACAGGAGATAAACGAGGCAATCGAGGCGATAGACGAACTCGAAAGCGGCGCGACAGTGCAGGTGCCGCTGGGCGGCGGCGCGTTCGTGCGCGCCGAGGTGCGGGATATCGACGAGATAACGATCACCCTCGGGGCCGACTACGCGGCCGAACGGAAACAGGAGGGCGCTGTCGACACCCTCGAGTCGAAGCAAGACACCCTCGACGACCGTATCGATGAACTCCGCTCGGAGGCCGCCGAGGTCGAAAGCGAGTCTGCGGAGCTCGAACAGCGCATCGAGCAGGCACAGGCACAGCAGATGCAACAGCTCCAACAGCAGCAACAGAACGAATAGTCCGATGTTCGACGGACTAAAGAACAAGCTCAGCAGTTTCACCGAGGACGCCGAGGATGATGTCGACGTCGAGTCTGAGGAGGATGTCGACGTCGAATCCGAGGAGGGCGAGACGGTGGCCGGGGACCACCGGCCGTCCGGTGAGCCGGGGGCGGGGTCGTCCGGAGACCCCGATGGTGACGCTGAGCGGGGCAGAGACACCGCCGGGCGCGGTGCGGGGACTGTTGAGACACAGCAAACAGAGGCTGTTCGTGACGAGCACGACTCTCGGGAACAGCAGACAGCAGACACCGGGGCAGTCGAGAGCGAGGCAGCCGACACCGGAGCCACCGGACAGACCGGCGGGCCCGGAGCGGTTGAGACCGACGAGGGTCAGAGCCGGAGTCTGACCGAACGGGCGAAGCTGTTCGCGACCGGGAAGACACTCATCGACGAGGACGACCTCGAGTCACACCTCGAGGAACTGGAGTTCGTGCTGCTGGGCAGCGATGTCGAGTACGAGGTGACACAGGAGATTCTCGGCGGTGTGGAGCAGAACCTGCTGGGTGAGGCGCGGGGTCGTCTCGAGAGCACCGACAATATCGTCAGAGATGCGCTCAGGGAGTCGCTGTACGACGTCATCAACGTCGGTCAGTTCGACTTCGACGCCCGGGTCGCGGCGGCGGAGAAGCCGGTTGTGATGATCTTTACCGGTGTCAACGGTGTCGGCAAGACCACCAGCATCGCGAAGCTCGCGCGGTACTTCGAGCGGCGCGGGCTCTCGACGGTGCTGGCAAACGGTGACACGTTCCGGGCCGGGGCAAACGAACAGCTCGAGCAGCATGCGCGGAATCTCGACAAGAAGGTCATCTCCCACGAGCAGGGCTCGGACCCGGCTGCGGTGATCTACGACGCCGTCGAGTACGCCGAGGCGAACAACGTGGACATCGTGCTCGGGGATACCGCGGGGCGTCTGCACACCAGCGACGGTCTGATGGACCAGTTGGCAAAGATCGACCGCGTCATCGACCCCGACATGACGCTGTTCGTCGACGAGGCGGTCGCGGGCCAGGATGCGGTCAACCGCGCCAGCGAGTTCGACGATGTCTCCAACATTGACGGGACAGTGCTGACGAAAGCCGACGCCGACACGCAGGGTGGCGCGGCGATCTCGATCGCACACGTTACGGGCAAACCGATTCTCTTTCTCGGCACCGGACAGGAGTACGACGACATAGAACGGTTCGACCCCGAGCGGATCGTCGACTCGCTGCTCGGTGACTGAATCATGGGTCACACTGCGGGCGGTGTTCTGTCTGCACCGTACAGACGGCTGGTACCGTCGGTGCAGACTGCCCGCCTCTTTGGGCCGAACGCCGGAGTCGACTCTCCACTCACGGACGACAGCCCCCGCCGCTCGAGACATCTGCCGAGGGTCTCGGCACAGACTCCGGTGTCGGACACCTCAGCCGAAACGGTAGCCCAGCCGACACGGACGGGCAAGAGCTTTACCGGTGGTGCACACAAAGACAGACACATGCGCCCAATTGACGACACACCACTCACGCGGGATGGAAAGATGCTCATCCTCGCGTACGACCACGGACTGGAGCACGGCCCCGTTGACTTCGAGGATGTTCCCGAGAGCGCGGACCCGGCACGCGTGTTCGACGTGGCAACTCACCCTGCGGTGACGAGTCTCGCCGTCCAGAAGGGGATTGCGGAGGCGTACTACCCCTCCTACGAGGACGACGTGAGTCTGATGGCAAAGCTGAACGGCACGTCGAACCTCTGGATGGGCGAGTACGACTCGGCAGTGAACTGCTCAGTCGACTACGCCGTCGACATCGGTGCCGAGGCGATCGGGTTCACACTGTACAACGGGTCGAACCACGAGGTGGAGATGGCAGAGGAGTTCCGCGAGGCCCAGGAACAGGCCCGCGAGCACGACCTGCCGGTCGTAATGTGGGCCTACCCGCGAGGGCAAGGGGTAAAAAACGACACCAAACCGGGTGTGATCGCATACGGCGCCAGACAGGCACTTGAACTCGGGGCCGACGTGGTGAAGGTAAAAAACCCCGGAAGCAAGGCGGCGATGGAACACACAGTCGAGATGGCCGGTCGGACGAAGGTCATCATGTCCGGTGGGTCTAAGCGGAGTGACCGCGAGTTCCTCCAGAGTGTGAAGACGGCGATGGACGCCGGCACTGTGGGGCTCGCTGTCGGGCGGAACGTGTTCCAGCGTGAACAGCCAGAGCGCATCCTCGACGCACTCGAGCAACTCATCTTCGAGGAGGCCTCCGTCGAGGATGCACTCGCCGCCACCGAGCGATGACCGTCGAGAGCATCTTCGAGACAGTGGCGACAGTCGGCAGCAAGATTCAAAGCGCCCTGGGGGAGCGACGCTCCTACGAGGAGGGGCGAAACCCCAGCGGCGAGCGCCAGCTCGCGGCGGACGTGTACGCCGATGATCTGCTCGGTGAGCGCCTGCTCGCGCTCGACAGTGTCGCGGCCTACGCTAGCGAGGAGCAGGAGACAGTCACCGAGAGCGAGGGCGGTGGAACGTATCACATCGCCTGTGACCCGCTCGATGGCTCCTCGAACCTGACCTCGAACAACGCAATGGGAACAATCGTCGGCGTCTACGACCAGCCTCTGCCGGCGCCGGGCGATGCGCTGGTCGCCGCCGCCTACGTCCTGTACGGTCCTATCACGACGATGGTGACCGCGAGCGAGGGCGAGACAACGGAGTCGCTGATCGAGGACGGCAGCCGGACGGTGCTCTCGGAGGACCTGACCATCTCGGAGGACCCGGTCACCTACGGGTTCGGTGGGCGGATCCCGGACTGGCCGCCGGCGTTTGCCGACTACGTGGCCGACATCGAGGACGACCGGCTGAAACTCCGGTACGCGGGGGCGATGGTCGCCGACGTGAACCAGGTGCTGACATACGGTGGCATCTTCGGCTACCCGATGGTCGAGGGCCGCCCCGAGGGGAAGCTCCGCCTCCAGTTTGAAGGGCTCCCGATGGCGTACATCGTCGAGACTGCCGGGGGTGCCTCGACAGACGGCAGCCGTTCGCTGCTCGAAACCACAGTTTCCCGACTCCACGAGCGGTCGCCGGTGTTCCTCGGTAACGGGTCGCTCGTCACACGACTCGAAGACGCGATGGCCGACTGGTCCCCCTGAACCGCTCGCCGCACGCGTGCACTGTCCGATGGCCGCGAGGGTCCGTCACGGAGCTATAATCTGTCGGTTGCTGTCACACCGGAATCGGGTCAGTATCCGAGCGCAGGCGTCCAGTCTCGGGCCGGCGGAGATGGGTACCAGAGGTGGAAAAAATGGCAAGTTACAAATATCCCACGAGTAAAATACGGCTGTATGTCAGTTGTAGAACTGCGAGGATTGACAAAGGACTACGGGAACGTCCGGGCTGTCGACGGACTGGACCTGCGGATACAGCAGGGGGAGATATTCGGCTTCCTCGGACCAAACGGCGCCGGGAAATCGACGACAATCAACATGATGCTCGATTTCACCAAGCCGACAGCCGGGGAGGCAACCATCTTCGAGATGGACCCCCGAGAGAACGGGACAGAGATACGCCAGCGGATCGGTGTGCTTCCGGAGGGGTACGACGTGTACGACCGGTTGACCGGGATGGACCACCTGGAGTTCGCCATCGAGTCGAAGAACGCGCAGGACGACCCCCACGAACTGCTGGAGTACGTCGGCCTCGACGGGGACGGTGACCGGAAGGCAGGGGAGTACTCAAAGGGAATGGCACAGCGACTCACCCTGGCGATGGCGCTGGTCGGGGGACCGGAACTGCTGATACTCGACGAACCGACGACGGGGCTGGATCCGAACGGAGCCAGACAGGTTCGCGAGATTATCCAGCGGGAGAACGACCGCGGGACGACGATATTCTTCTCGAGTCACATCCTGAGTCAGGTCGAGGCGGTCTGCAGTCGTGTCGGCATTCTCCGCGAGGGGCGACTCATCGCGGACGACACAATCGACAAACTGCGCGCGAACGTGCCCGGCGGCCAGACCCTCGTCGTCGAGGGCTCCGGCATCACCGACGCGGTCCTCGACAGGGTGTACGAACACCCCGGTGTCGAGGATATCACGGTCAGACAGGCCGGGTCGGAGGTGGCTCTCAGTGTCGCCACGGACGCGAGCAAGACACAGATACTCAACGAGTTCGAGGAGGCCGGCGCGGAGGTGGCGGACTTCTCTACCGAGGAGGCGAGTCTCGACGACCTGTTCGCCGCCTACACGCAGGGAGGTGCCCGGGCATGACCTGGCAGACTGTCGCAAAAAAGGATATAAAAGACAGCGTCCGCTCGCGGGGTCTGTGGGGGATTATCGTCATCTTCCTGGCGCTGATTTTGGTACTGTCGTGGTTGCTCTCGCCCGGCGGTGACGGAGACGAGACGCTGCTCGTCTCGGCTGGACTGTCGTTTTTCCTCGGGATTCTGTTTTTCGTCCCGCTCGCGGGACTGTTCATCAGCATCAAATCCATCGTGCGGGAGAAAGAATCCGGGAGTATCAACCTCCTGCTCTCGCTCCCACACACTCGACTCGACATGGTGCTCGGCAAGTTCGTCGGCCGGGCGGTTGTCCTGACCGTCGCCATTCTGGCGGCGTTCGGTCCAGCCTCGATATACCTGCTGGCAGTCGGCGGCGGGACCGGTGTGTACGAACTGTTCGCGCTCCTGCTTTCTATCATGTTCTTCGGTCTGATATTCGTCGGGGTCGGTATCGGGCTGTCCGCACTGGTCAACAGTGAGACCCAGGCTCTTGTTGTTGGTGTGACCATCTTCTTCCTGCTGTTCCTCTGGGTACCGATTCTGAACCAACTCGGTATCAATGCACCCGATATCGTCTCCCGGTTCTGGCTCGTGTTTATGTTTATTGACTTCTTCCTCGTGTTGCTCTCGTTGAACGATCCGGATATCGCCAACGCGTCGGTGGTCAGATACGACGATATCATCGTCGACGACGGCTTCGACTCGGTTACGATTCCCTCACAGGATATCTGGCTCCAGCACTGGTTCGTGTTCGTTATCCTCGCCCTCTGGATTGTCGTGCCACTCGGCATCGGCTACTACCGGTTCAAGAGCCAGGACCTGTAGCCCTCTAGACCAGTCTACCGACCGAGCCTGTGGCCTGTTGTTCCTCGCAGTTGCTGTAGTCACCACCAGCACACGAGCCCTCGGAAACGTAGTCTACATACTACTATTACAAAGCTTTTTCGACGGTTGGCGCGTATCTGTGTGCACATGCCAGGTGGGGCAGAAACGCCGAGCAACCACACAGGTCGGGGGGTTTCACCTGAACCTGCACCCCAGTAGGTGACGGGGCCCTCTGCTGTGATGCATCTCATATCTGGTCGGTCGTCTCCCGTTCGGGCGTGTCGGTGACTACGACAAGAGCGTGATGACGCAGTCACTGCCGACGTGGCATGTGAGTCCATACCAGAACCGCAAGAGGGCGGCGGGATGCACTGCAGCGGTTATCGAAATGGTTTTATGAATGACTGGGCATATATTCGGGTAGAGCGCAACTGCGCGTGAGCACATCATGAGCGACAAACCACACCAGAATCTGGCCGTCATCGGCCACGTCGATCACGGAAAGAGCACACTGGTCGGACGGCTGCTGTACGAGACCGAGAACGTACCGGAGCACGTCATCGAGCAGTACAAGGAAGAGGCAGAGGAGAAAGGAAAGGGCGGATTCGAGTTCGCCTACGTGATGGACAACCTCGCGGAGGAGCGCGAGCGCGGGGTCACCATCGACATCGCCCATCAGGAGTTCGACACGGACACGTACTACTTCACAATCGTGGACTGTCCGGGTCACCGGGACTTCGTGAAGAACATGATCACGGGCGCGAGTCAGGCAGACAACGCCGTGCTCGTGGTCGCCGCCGACGACGGTGTCCAGCCACAGACCCAGGAGCACGTGTTCCTGGCACGCACCCTGGGTATCGGTGAGATGATCGTCGCGGTCAACAAGATGGACCTCGTCGACTACAAGGAGAGCCGCTACAACGAGGTCGTCGAGGAGGTCAAACAGCTGCTCAAGCAGGTCCAGTTCGATGTCGATAACACGAAGTTCATTCCGGTGTCCGCGTTCGAAGGCGACAACGTCGAGGACCGGTCAGACGAGCTTTCGTGGTACCAGGGTGAGGTGCTGCTGGAGGCGCTGAACAACCTGCCGGAGACCGAACCGCCGACGGACGCGCCGCTCCGTCTCCCAATTCAGGATGTCTACACAATCTCTGGTATCGGAACCGTTCCCGTTGGCCGAATCGAGACCGGAAAGATGACACCTGGAACCGATGTCGTCTTCCAGCCTTCGGATGTCGGCGGTGAGGTGAAGACAGTCGAGATGCACCACGAGGAGGTCGACTCCGCGGGTCCCGGTGACAACGTCGGATTCAACGTCCGCGGTATCGGGCAGGACGACATCCGTCGTGGCGACGTCTGTGGTCCGGCCGACCACCAGCCGAAGGTCGCCGAGACGTTCCAGGCTCAGATCGTCGTGATGCAGCACCCGAGCGTCATCACCGCGGGCTACACCCCGGTGTTCCACGCACACACCGCACAGGTCGCCTGCACCATCGAATCCATCGACCGGAAGATGGACCCCGGCGGCGAGGGTGCCGGCGAGAAAAACCCCGACTTCATTCAGTCGGGTGACGCCGCAATCGTGACGGTGCGCCCGCAGAAGCCGCTCAGCATCGAACCGGCCAGCGAGATTCCGGAGCTGGGCAGTTTCGCCATCCGCGACATGGGCCAGACAATCGCCGCCGGCAAGGTCCGCAGCGTCAACGAGCGATAACATGCAGCAAGCACGCGTCAGACTGGCGGGCACCAACCCCGAGGATCTCGACAGCATCTGCAACGAGGTGCGCGAGATCGCCGACAAGACCGGCGTCAAGCTCTCAGGACCGGTGCCGTTGCCGACGAAGACGCTGGAGGTTCCCGCCCGCAAATCCCCCGACGGCGAGGGGGCCGCGACCTGGGAGCACTGGGAGATGCGTGTCCACAAGCGCCTTATCGATATCGACGCCGACGAGCGCGCGCTCCGCCAGCTGATGCGCATTCAGGTGCCGAACGACGTCAGCATCGAGATCGTCCTCGAGGACTGACCTCACGCGCAGACGTTTCGCGGGCTCGTAGATCAGCGGCAGATCGCTTCCTTCGCAAGGAAGAGGCCCCGGGTTCGAATCCCGGCGAGTCCACTCCGGTATCGTCCTGGTGGTGAAGGTCCACTTTTTCCGGGTCTCACCCCATCGAGACCGTTATTTCTCGCAATAGGGTCTGGAAAATATCCGTCTCTGAAATCGAAGGTATCCCGATGTCGAGATACGTCCATCGCCGTCTCCGGGATTTGCGAAGGAATGTGTGGGGGGAGCTAGTCTATGCAGACCGAACAGCAGCACGTCGTCGACGTTCAGGTTCATCGCCTGGCCGCGAACCTGCTGTTCGATGCACATGGGCTGAGTCCCTACTGGGGACTCGTCTCCGTGTTCGACCCCGACCTCGAAGGCGAGACTGTCGTCGCGGGTGAGGAGTACGCCATCGAGACTGCCAGCTACTGGCAGGGCAAGCTCGCGGACCCGTCCGGCGATGTCGACGGCGGCCTCTACGAGTACAAACTCGGGCTGTGGTCAACCGACGAGACGGGTGACAAGGGTGCTGATTTGACGTTCAGACCGGGGTTCCCGAACGCCGAGCACGTCGACACTGGCGAAGAAATCGAGGGGATACCGAGCGACTGCCCCGAATCAGTGCGCGTCCAGGTCGAAGCGACGAATCTGAGCAAACTCGAACTGTACGGTCTCGTACAGGCGCTGGCCGACACTATCGACCTGAATCCAGCGTACTTCGCGCCCGACGCGGTTCACGAGTGGTCGTCAATCTACGGCCTGGAGACGTATCTCCGCATCGAGCGCGCGATGGCCGAGCACCAGCTCGTCGGCGCAGGTGGCATCTTCGAGGAGATTGCACGGTTCAGTAGCGGCGACGGATCAAAAGGTGAGTGGAAGTGGGACCACGAGAAAACGAAGGGCCACTACGAGGCCGTCGCACTTGATCCAGCAGCGTGGTCGCGGCTGCTTGACGACCACTCGATGGCGAAGCGCATCAAGTGCTACCAGCCCCAGCACCCCCGACAGAACGGGCAAGATGATGACCCGCTCTATCACCACAAGCTCGAAGCGCAGTACTGGGCCGGCTACAGCTCCTCTGAGAGTCTCGACTGGCACTCCTACTGGGACCACGTCGAAGAGTTGCGCGAGACCACGCTCAACGTGGTGAACTGGGGCGGTATCTCTGTACGTCCGGACGGCCCGTTTGTCGCAGATTCGTATTTCGAGCCGGAGGTCGCCGACGAACCCGTCGAGATCGTGTCGAATCCGATTCCCGAACTTACCGAGCAGCAGCAACTCACCGCGCGCGAACAACTTCTCGATCCGGAGACCACCGAGGGCGAGTTCGAGGTGCTCCGCGCGATGACCGATGGCGGCAAGCAGTTGCATCACTCCGAGGCTGCGGAGTGTTCTGGTACGTCAACGTCGACGGTCTACCGGGCTGTCGAGCAGTTCGACGGGATTCTGGAGGTGCAAAATGGCACGGTACAGTTCGTCGACGACGTGGTCCGAAGCGAGGTACAGGGGATAGTTGAGCGCCTGGAATCCGCGAAGGATTCCGCTCTCGAAGCGATTCGGCGTACCGTTGATCGCGCGACTCCACTCTCGGCCGGTGATAGGAGTGAGCCGTCAGCGCTGGAGCAGTGGATGAATCGCCACGGGATCACTCCGCAGGAAACCTACGATGGGCTTGAACTCCGTCTCGACCGGCCTGTGTCCCGACACAAACTGGAGAAGATACTCCGCGCTGGCCGGCAAGCTGCTGAGCACAGTCCGACACTCACTGAGCACTTCGAGAACGCGACCATCGATTGGCAGGACCGCGACGGGGACTGGCACGGCAACTGGCAGCTCGTCGTCGACGGAAAGATTCTCGGCCCTGCTGGCTCCGGCTAAACGCGACAACTGAGTGGCAACACTGGCGTGGTCCCCGGACTTTTATAAGTACTTCTCGTTCTAACGCTACTCTGTTTGGTGTCATCCTCATTCAACAGTCGATCAACGTTTTAATTGGTCAAGTCGCGTTTCGCCGTCTGGGAAGGGGGCCTTAGGGAGTGTGCCTAAGGGCACACAATCCAAATACCCCCCCTCACCCTCGCTGCGCTCGGGTTCGGGACCGCCACCGCAGACCGCAATACTACCGCAACGGGGATTGTTCGGCCGGGCGTGAGAAACCATCGTAACCTGAGCACACATTATTGATAGTTGAATAACAGACTATTTCTTATGAATTTAATGATAGGCTATGGGAACAATCTCTACTCTCGAGTATGTGCCACTGCTACGAGTCCCAGACTACGGAGTGGAAAGTCACTCGAATCCGTGGAGTTGCCGATGTCCGGCGAGATACGTGGGATGAGGAGAAATATCGTCCGTGGCTTGTTGGCTCAAAATCTCTCCGTCAAGAACCGAGACTACGTCTGGAGGGGCATCATCTGAGCTATCTTTCACCAATATCTCGGAGTTATCGTCGATACTGAACCATCCACAGTCGAACGCCCAATGGTGGACCTTACAGAGCGGAATACCGTTACGAGGGTCGTCCGGACCTGCTTCGGACTTGGGATAAATGTGAGCTGCTTCTACCTCAGGCCGACCTTCTGGTGAGAATCTACGGCATCCGCAGACTGCGCAAGCGTAGTCGTTCCGACTCTTCACCTTTCGAGCGAATACTGAGGATCGAATTCTTGACCGAGACGTAGCGTACCGCGATTCGTCTTCAGTGAGAGACGGTGGTTGGCGCGAGAGTTCCTCTACTTCGGTCTCTGCTTGCTTATACTCGTCCCAACTGCTAACTGACAGTCGGTTCATTTCAAAGCGATATACCATTCGCTCCCCGTCACTTACGTAACTGTAGTCCTTGACCTCAACGAGTCCCCGGTACTCGTACTGATCAATTCCTTCTTCACTAGTAAAGAGGTATATCGGAAGGGGGTCCTGAACAGCGTCTATTAGGGCTTCATTGGCAGGAGTAGCCTTCTGATCCCCCTTGTCCGGGACCCCCTCTCCCTCGTATGTGAATTCGTCATTCCGTCCGAGTTCGTCGTTGTAGACTTCTCCTTTATTCGCCAGCAGTATTACGTAACGCCCCTCCTCTAGGGACCGGAGTGTGATACCTTTAAATTGATAACCGAAATTGGTGTTGAATGCGTCCTCTACCTCAGATTGGGTTAACGTTTCTCCGATTTCAAGCGACCGTGAGAGCGGGAAACTAGTCATCGTTTCACGTTCACGAAGAACAAACCGATACAGAATAATTTAACGCAGGATACGTCGGAACGGGTCAATCGGAATCCACCGAGATTGTGGTTAAGTATCGGGAACGGATGAACCGTCCCTTCGTGCCGGACCGATCGCCGACCAATTGACGTACTTCGCTGAATTCGAGGAGACCGCATATCTCGTCGAACACGACGGCGACCGGTTCGCACTCTCCGGGGCGGGGACAGGTTGTGAAATTCGTTAAACAGGGCACTCCTGATGTGGTCCTCTTCGAGAATGTCGAGGGTATCCTGACTGCTGGTGAGGACGACCCTACCGCGTACGTTGACTGGTTCCAAGGCCAGATGGAGTCGATCACCCGAGAGGAGGACTCGGAAGCGACGGAAGGCTACGGCAGTGTATTGGATGTACTGAACGCCGCGAACTACGGCGTTCCTCAACGACATCGGCGAACTATCGGGCTGTTCGTCTACGGGGTAGACGACTCGGAAGTTGAGTTGCCCGAACAAACACACACCGAAGACCCGGATGAAGGCAGTGAGCGTGAGCCGTGGAGAAAGGTTAAACACGTAATTTACCGAGATGATCTCAAACAAGATTTTGACCTTGGTAAAAAACAGGTTGACATAGAAGGGTATCCAGACGATCCGGGTCATCGTACTCGTCGCCATCGTGACAGCACTATTGAGATGATCCGGGCTATCCGTAAACTTCCGAGGGACGCCCACAGATTGAGCAAGGAATAATTAAACCTCTGTCTCAAAAAAGTGCAGTGAGGTTCCAAAAATATCGATCGTGTCGGAAAGCCGTTTAGACTTTGCCTCTGGTACCGTCCACTGTGACCTCACAGGTCATGGCTGTTTTGGTTGAGCGATCCAGGAGTTCGTCCATGAACTCCTGATAGTACTCTGGGTTGGCGTATCGAACCAAACGTAATTGACCGAGTGCTTCCAATCCGACTTCTGTCCAGCGCATCCACTGATTCTTACACCGTTTGGCGCGTTATCGACGGTAACCACCGCTGAAGATATCGCTGATCAGCTCAAGGACGAAGACTGGACAGACGTAACCTGGAGTGAAGGAAAGAAGGGCGACCTCACAGGGTCGTTCTACCGGAAGCGCGTCCGCGTGTGTACGGACGCGTACTTCGGTCGTGTTGGCGAAGAAACCGGCTGGCTGGTCCTGCAGCGTGATCACCACTCGGGCACCAACGACGACGAAGGCGAACTTGCAGCCTGGCTGTGCTGGGGACTCGACGAGTCCTCACTCAAGGACCTCGTCGAGTGGGCGCATCTTCGGTGGACGATCGAACAGTATCACCGCGATATCAAGCAAGTGCTGGGCGCTGACGAGTTTCAAGGCCGAGCCTGGCGTGGGTTCCACCACCACATGGCGATAGTGATGCTCACTCAGGCGTTTGTCGCGACCCACCGTCTCGAAGCTGGTGAGCAAGGCGCTGGGCTTGATTCCTTCGCGGAAGTCACCAGACAACTGGTCCGGATTGTGGCGATCCAGCGGTTGATGGACGAGCATGGGCTGAACAGAGCAACAGCTGAAACAATCGGCACAGACATGTTGCGTGGGTTCTCCGAGTGGAGCTGACGTGCTCATCGTCGGTAGCTGCCTCTCTGCTGAGCTGCTGGACTCGGCAGCAACTGGACTCAGTGCTGTCTACGTCGGGTCACACTGTCATATCTGACGGTGTCGTCGTGATCGTCGAACCAGTTGCTTCACCGAGATCGAACGTGCCGTTCTGGCTCTGTGTAGTCCAGCTGAACGAGCGCAGATCCCGCCTGATCGGCGGGATCAGCTTCCAAATCGAGAATATTCCTCGGAAGTAGTGCGCAAAGTCGTTTAGAGTTCGGACGGCCAGGAGTCCCGCTGGATTTTGATGGGTGAGACTCTGGAGACATGATTCTCAGACCTCGACGAGAGATGACAACGGGAGACGACTGCAAAGTCTAAACGGCTTTGTGACGGGACCAGATATTCAGGTATCGCTGGGAAATTCCCGTTCAATTATTGGGCTGTGCAACATTGCTTCCACGAGATCAGGGGGGACTGCATTTCCTACGACTCTCTCGGCGGCGCTAATCTGGTCAGGAAGTTCAAACTCTTTCGGAAACGTCATGAGCAAGGCGGCCTCGCGGGGCGTTATACTCCGGTTAGCTTCAGGGTGGGTAAACCGACCACAGCTTGGAGTCGTACAGCGCGTCGTGAGGGTCGGCGCAGGTTCTTTCCATGCCATTCTCCCGTAGGCAGATCCAGCCCCTGAATCGACGTTCTGATGACACTTCCGAATGAGGTCTTCGTGCTCGGTTCCTCGGAGGTCCATCCAACTTCCTCCGTTGTCAGGGATGACCTTCATGAGATCGATGGTCTTCTGGCGGTGATTCCTCGCTCGGTGTGCGGGGTCGTCGTCTTGTCGCTCGCCCTTCGATAGGTCGTCTAGGTCGTCTCGAACAATCGCATCTCGTACCCACCTCCATCGCTCTCGTTCGTCGTCCCCGTCCGGATTTTCTACGTGTGTCGGTGATCGAAAGGTGATCTCGTCTGAGTCCGCATCATAAACGCACACGCCGATAGTTCGCTTCCTCTTTTGCGGAACCCCGTAATTGGCAGCGTTAACGAGTTTCAGGCTCACGC
>UEZF01000010.1_pt1 | contig 31387 bp, 37 predicted proteins | sample 1903571 | NCBI WGS metagenome assembly UEZF01 (sample SAMEA4776352, study PRJEB27445) | saltern metagenome | biome: Hypersaline environment; feature: solar saltern; material: Pellet | place: Spain | collected 2014-08 | depth 0 m | reverse complement strand
GCTCGTCGGGGTCGATCTTCGGCAGGTCCGGATGGTCGTTGTCGTACCCGGTGTCCAGAATCGCCACCTCGGCACCCTCGCCCTGGTTACCGAACTCGTTCCAGACCTGGGGTGCGTTTATCATGTCCAGCCCGTAGGTCTGGTCGGCGCTGACGTTGCCGCTTCGGGGTGCCTCACTCGGGTCACCGGTCGTCTCCGAGGCCTCGGTCAGCGTTAGCTCGAAGTTCGGGTGAATCCGGTCCACACCCGGCACAGTTGCCAGCTCCTGCAGACCCTCGGCGTCGGTCTCGACGAGCACCGCGTTGGCGATCCACAGCTGGTTCAGAACAGTCACCGAGTCAAGCGTTCTGGCGGCCTCGACAACCGGTTGCTGTGACTGCTCGGCGTAGGACTTGAGCTGACTGACCACCGCATCGCGGTCACCCGTCAACTCCGACGTGTCGGCTGCCTCGAGTCGAACCACAGCTTCGACCCTCTCATCCTCGGCTTTTGAGATCAGGTCACCCATTATATCGGCCGTAGCCACGGCTGAGTTCGACAGTTCCGCGTTTTCGACCCCGTCTCCCGGATCAACGGTGTCGGCTGATGCATCTTGAAACTCGCCGTTGGATGGTGCGGCTGCAACGGCACCGGTTACTCCGAGTGCCAGAACAGAGAGCACCATAAGCAGCGAGAAAATTACCGCAGTGAGTTTGTCAGTTGTGTTTATCATCGTTGTCTGCGTTAGGCGTTCAGATTGCAATGCGTCCCGTGGTCACAGTATCCCGTGTACCGCCGCGTCGGTGCGTCGTATCCAGTCCGATGCCGGTACACCGATCGAACCTCGGTCACCATTCTGGTTGCCGACTCACACACCAGGAGAGTGCTCTCTCAGGGATAATAAAGTTGGCGTTTCTCCTGGTGTCGTCTGTCAGCGAAGACTGTTGCTCGGTGTGGCACAACACACCGGGGTAGCAAGACGGCAACAACCCGACAGAACGGTCGATCACCGGCTACCTCAGACGAAACGCGTCGAACCGTCGGGCGGACTCACCGGGGGTGATACCGGGTGCGTGGACAAATGTCGGCTCCCCGAAACAGTTACGTTGAACCGCGTTGTGCGGTTCGTGCTGTCAGTGAATACACCGACAACGTACTCGCCGGGTAGGAGACCGGCCGTCGGGATTGTCGCCGTCGGATCGGCGGAACCGCCTGCGCGCAGGTCGACAATACGGACCCGTTCAGTTGTGTTGCCCGCGAGCCCACCCTCGGTCGCTGCAAGTCGGTACTCGACTGTTTGGATGGTTCCCATCCCGCCCGTGTTCTGAACAGTTGCGGAGACGTTCAGCGCCTCGCCGGCGGGCACCTCGGCCGGAGCTTCCACCCCGTCGACAGTCGCGTTTGCGGGCGGTCTGAGATCTGCGAGACGCTGTTGGATAAGAACCGCATCGACAATATCAATCTCGGTATCGCGGTCCACGTCTGCCAGTGTCTCATTAAACGGTCCGGGCTCGAGACCGGCCAAGTGCCGCTGGATACGGACCGCATCGACGATATCGACGGTTCCGTCGCCGTCGACATCACCGACGGCAGTGTCGGGAACCGTCTTGTGGACCTGCGCAACCGTCGTCGCGGAGTCGTTGTCGGTCGAGACACTGACGTTCAGCACCGGCCGGTCGCTCGCCCCCGTCTTGTAGCTGAATGTGCCGTTCCAGACACCGCCGGGTCCCAGGGTCGGTGTTACACTCCCAACCTGTGTGCCGTTCACCTGCAAGGTGATTGTCTGTGTCCCGTTTACCTGGCCGGCGTTGAGCACTGTTGGCTCGACAACGAGCGTGTCGCCGGCCTCCGTCGGCGCGGAGGTGTCTACCCCGATAACAACAAACGTCTCGGTCGCCGGCACGAGCCCCACGTCGACGCTTGTCGTCGCGCTACCGGTGACGGTCACGTTCGACACGACCGCCGGCTGGTACTCCGGGGCAACGGCGGTGAGATTGTACGTGTCCGGCGGAACGGTGATATCGTAGGAGCCGTCGGTACCCGTCAGCGCCCCACCGATACGGTCGCCACTCCCGTTTGCCGCGACGACGGCTGCCCCGTCTATCCGTTCACCGGTCTGGTTGTCGGTGACCGTCCCGGCGATGGTGCCGGTCTCGTTGACGATCTCGAACGGCGCGGGGCCGGCGGTAAACGCCGCGGTTCCGTTGCGCAGGGAGACTGTCGGCTCGTATCCACCGGCCGCCGTCGGGTTCTTTACCGGCTCGTCTATCGTCGCGATACCGATGACATCACCCGGTTCGACTGTCGGGGGGTTCGAGATTACCGTGTCGAAGCTAACGGTAACTGACTCCGCGGTCGAATCGAGCGAGACCGGTTCGGGGTTGCCGCCGTTGATTATCACCTGAAGATTGGTAGCGGGGAATAAACCACCGATGTCTGAGAGGTCGGCGCCGGTTCCCGAGTAGTCCAGTTCGATCTCCTCCAAGGTCCGTGGTCCGTTACTGGCGACGACAGTGCCCCAGAGGTGATTTGTCTGTGTCCCCGCGGCGGGGTCGTCGACGACCGTGAGCGCCGGGTCACCCTGTCGCGGTGTCAGCGTGAAGTTGCGCTCCGTGGTCTCGTTCGGCAGGACGGTCACACCCTGTTCGAGCGCCGGTTCGTAGCCTGCGACAACGACGCCAGCCACGTAGAGCCCGGATTCGAGCGAAAGCTCGTAGCTGCCGCTGCTGTTGGTCGTCACCACAGACACCGACACGTTCTCGAGATTCGCGACGATCACCGACGCGTTCTCGACCGGTTGCCCGGTTGCGGCGTCTGTTACCTGTCCGGAGAGGGTTCCGTTACTGTCGGCCGGGCCGATGTCGGACCCGACGTCACCGTCGGCAGCCACGGCACCAGCGGCCACCGGGCCACCACAGACGAGAAGCAGTGCCACTACACCGAGTCCGAGCAGGAGCTCGACACGTGCCGTCGACATCTCTGCGCTCATGTACGCTGGGACTGGTGATAAAGTCAGCGAACCCGGTCACGAGGGGCGATATGAGGAACCGCAGTACAGCGGCGGGGCGTCGACCGGCTGTTGGTCCTGGGGGGACAGCCTGTGGGGTGTGAGACCCACCAGCGACTCACCGAGCGGATCTGTCGGCCGGAGAGAGCACACAGAGACGGTCGTCCAGCACATGCCGCGGCCGCCACGACTATGTTTCCGGCTGTCGACTGGGTAGATATGGTTCGCAGAAGCGTGCTGTTTTCGCCGGGTGATCGGCCAGACCTGCTGGGGAAGGCACCCGAAACGGGGGCCGATGTCGTCGTCTTCGATCTCGAGGACGCGGTCGTCCCCGACCGGAAAGACCGGGCACGGGAGACTGTTGCTACCGCTGTCGAGGGGGTAACGGGTGACTGCGAGGTCTGTGTGCGTGTCAATCCCCTCGGTGCCGGTGGGCGTACCGACCTGGAGGCACTCAAAACCCCACCGGACAGCGTTATGCTCCCGAAGGTCTCGGCGGCCGACGACGTGCGGGGACTGGACGATGCGCTCACCGAACACGGACTCGACCTGCCGGTGTTTGCGTTGCTCGAGACACCCGGCGGTGTCCTCGACGCACCTGCCGTTGCGGATGTCAACGCCACCGACGCCATCTTACTCGGCGCGGAGGACCTCTCTGCCGCCGCGGGCATCTCCCGGACCGCGGAGGGGGATGAGATTCTGTACGCCCGCGAGCGCGTCGTCTTGGCTGCCGCACGCGCCGACATCGACGCCATCGACACGCTGTTTACCGATTTCGAGGACGGGGAGGGCCTCGCCGAGGACGCCCGCCTCGCACGGCAACTGGGGTTCGACGGCAAGATGGCGATCCACCCCGCACAGGTGCCGGTCATCAACAGCGCGTTCACACCGGACACCGACCAAGTCGACTGGGCCGAGCGCGTGCTGGCCGCCCGTGACGAGGCACGGGCCGAGGGCCGCGGCGTGTTCACCGTCGACGGGGAGATGATCGATGCGCCGCTCGTCACGCAGGCAGAGACCATCCTCGAGCGGGCGAGCGCTGCCGGCGCCGTCCAGTCGGACCACCAGTAGTCCACCCGATAAATCCGGACGGCGTCTGGCCGGGCTGGACGACACGTTTATTATCGACTCCACAGGAATGAAACTGTGCAGATAGGAACGGACGAGGCCGGAAAAGGGCCGGTGCTCGGTTCGATGTTCGCCGCCGCTGTCAGGGCTGACCCGGAGCAGCTCCCCGGGGACGTGGCGGACTCGAAGTCGCTGACGGCCCCACGCCGGGAGGGGCTCGCGGTTGCGATACGCGAACAGGCTGTGGCGACGGCTGTCGTCGAGATGCCCGTGTCGCGTATCGACAACCCGGACACCGATATGAACGGGCTGACCGTCACCGCTCACGCCGACGCGCTTGCCGGGGTCACCGACAGTGCCGAGGAGGGTGAGAGCGACCACCGGAACGGGCTGACCGTCTACCTCGACGCGGCCGACACGAACGCGGTCAGGTTCGAGCGGCGGGTCGGAGACAGACTCGACAGTCCGCCGGACCTGCAGGCCAAACACCGGGCCGACGAGAACCACGCCGTGGTGAGCGCCGCGAGCATCCTGGCGAAGGTCAGTCGCGACGCACACATCGCCGACCTCGCCGCGGAGTTCGGCGATGTGGGCAGCGGCTACCCGGGCGACCCGACGACCCGCGAGTTCCTCAAAGGGTTCGTCGGCGAGCACGGCCGACTGCCGGACTGTGCCCGGGCGTCGTGGCAGACCTCACAGGACGTGCTCGCCGAGCGAGCACAGGTCGCGCTCTCCGATTTCGAGCGCGACGACGGTCCCCAGCGCTCGCTCTCCGAGTTCTGACAGCACCCGGCTGTCAGTTCCCGCGAGGTGACAGACCACACCCTGTCCCGGTCGACCCCGGGAGCTCCGCTTACAGGCACACCCGACAGCGCGAGTCACCCCGTGGCCGTCGGTGGGCGGGAGTCCGCAGAGAGCCGCCGACAAACGAAGTATGAACGGAGCGCGGTCCCGAGAGTGGGGAGGTTTATATGCCGAGACGAGCCAGACAGAAACATGGAACCGAAAACACACGCAGGCGGGTACAGGCAGCCAACGGCAACGTTTAAGCGGCATCCAGCCGTCGAGTTCAGATAGAATGGGAGCGATAGAGGACACGTACGCGGACATCGAGACGGACGTTTCAGAGGCGGAGTTTCGCGAGGCCGTCGAGCGGAAGTTCGAGCAGATGGGTGAGTTGGCGGACAAGAAGACGGCGGCGATGATCGTCGCGGAGGAGCTCGCTGGCGGTCAGGTCGAGACGGTGGCGGATATCGAGGCGGGGCTGGACGAGGTGCAGTTCGTCGCGAAGGTGGTATCGGTCGGTGAGGTGCGGAGTTTCGAGCGCGACGACGGCGAGGGACGGGTGCTCAACGTTGACGTGGCAGACGAAACCGGGAGTGTTCGACTGGCGTTCTGGGACGGCCGGGCGGCGGCAGCGGCGGAGGAGCTCGAGGAGGGAGACGTGCTGCGTGTAGGGGGTAGCCCAAGCAACGGGTACAGCGGTGTCGAGGTGAGTGTCAGCGACGCCGAACCCGCCGACGTCGAGATCGATGTGTCACCCGGAGACGGGTCGACGGTCGACGCGCTGCGGATGGGTCAGTCGGACGTTGCCCTCACAGGGCAGGTGCTCGACACCGGGGAAGTCCGGACGTTTGACCGCGACGACGGCTCCGAGGGGCAGGTTGCCAACATCACGCTGGGTGACGAAACCGGTCGTATCCGTGTCACCCTCTGGGACGAGCGCGCACCGCGTGTTGAGGAGCTGTCCCCTGGGACTACCGTCGAGATTGTCGACGGGTACGTCCGCGAGCGCGACGGTGATATCGAACTGCACGTCGGTGACCGGGGACGGGTCGACGAGGTCGACGCGACTGTGACCTACGAGCCGGAGTCGACCCCAATCTCGGAGGTTGAACTGGGGGAGGACGCCGACATTGCGGGGGTGGTCAGGTCGGCCGACCCGAAACGGACCTTCGAGCGCGACGACGGCTCCGAGGGGCAGGTCCGCAACGTCCGCCTGCAGGACGACTCGGGCGATATCCGGGTGGCACTGTGGGGCGAGAAAGCCGACCGTGATGTCGGTCCCGGCGACGAACTGCTTGTCGCAAACGCCGAAATACAGGACGGCTGGCAGGACGACCTCGAGGCCTCCGCCGGGTGGCGCTCGACGCTGGCCGTGCTGGACGGTGCGGGCGTCGGCTCGACAGAGGACCTGAGAGACGGAGACGCTGCGGGCGCCGTCTCCGCCACGGAATCGGACACGACCGGGGACGACGCAGTCTCGGACGGCGGCGCAACGGGGCTGGACGCGTTCGCCGACGGCGAGTCTCCGGAGACAGCCGACACGGATGAGACCGACGACACCGGTGGTGACCGTGTCGAGTTCACCGGGACGGTCGTCCAGACCGGCAGGCCGGTGGTGCTCGACGACAGCACGGAGACGATGCCCGTCGAGACAGAGGCGACCCTCCGACTCGGCGAGGAGGTGACCGCACGTGGCACTGTCGTCGACGAGCGTCTCGACGCCGACGAGATCCTTTAATCGGGACTGTCAATCGCGAGTCGCAGCGCGGTGACCCCGATGCCGGTGACCAGCACAACCAACTGCCACCCGGCTCGGACGACCGGGAACAGTCGCTCCGTCTGGCCCTCCCCGGGGTCGAGACCGGTTGTTATCTGTGTCTCGGAGCTCGTGCCACGGGCCTCCAGCAGCGGCACCCCGCCGTTGCTGAACGTGTTGACTATCCCCCGTCGACTCGAGAGTTCGATACTCCCGTCGAGGGTGTAGAACTGGTCGAACACCGGCCACAGGACGTTGACGTAGCCGTCGGCGATGTCGAGCGCGAGGTGGGCGGTCAGATAGCAAAGCAGCGCAACCCAGGCGACGCGGACCCCAACTTCACCCCAGCGACGCCGGAGTAGTGACTCCTGGCGAACGTGCAGGTCGACCAGCAAGAGCGCGGCCGGCACGACAGCCACCCAGAGGTTGTGAAGCACCGTCCGGTGGCCGGCGTCAGTCGAGATCAGAAACGAGTCGAGGTCGGGAACCGCGACCACCACGAGCACCACCGCGAGCGCCCACCGGTCGAGATCGTCGCCGAGCAGTGCCGCGGCGATCAGTCCCCCGAACGCGAGATGCACCACTGTCGACGGCATACCCGTACGTGCGACTGGCTCTGAATGAGTGTTGCGATAAGCACAAGATTTTAAACGGGTTGCTCATCAGTACCCTGTATGGGACAGAAGATTGTGCCACAGGAGATAACGAGCCTGGTCGGCCGCGAGGTGTACACGAACACGGGTGTGTTTCTCGGTGAGGTCGAGGACCTCCAGCTCAACCTCGACAGTCAGAACGTGACCGGACTGGCGCTGCACGAGCTCAACAGGGAGCTGTTCGCCGACGAACTCGCCACCGCGCGGGGCGTTATCGTTCCCTACCGATGGGTACAGTCTGTTGGTGACGTGGTCGTCGTCAGCGACATTGTCGAGCGCATCCAGGAACAAAAGGAGGAGGGCGAAACCGTCGCGTGATGCTCGGCTCAGCTCCCGTTCCCGCTCTCAAACCCCATCTCGTCTGATAGTTTCGCCTTTACCGCGTCCTCGGTGAGTTCGAGCAGTGTGTCGCGGTTGTCCTCGCTGACCTCGACACCGGTGAAGATGCCGAGCGGCACCTTCGCCGTGGCCTCGGTCGAGTGGCCCGCCACCTCGCCGTTGCCGCCGAACGCCTCCTCCAGCACCCGGCCGATATCCATTCGGATATCCTTCGAGCGGGCGGTCAGGTGGATCACCCCGTCTGCGATGGCGAACACGGCGGTGGTGGTTACCCCCTCCATATTAAGCAGATGCTGCGCGGCCTGTGAGAGTGCGTCCTGGTCGCGCACGAACCCGGCGTTCGAGACCAGATACGAGCCACCGACCTCGCGGTTGCGGATCGCCTCCGCGAGCACGTCAAGCGTCTCCGCGGACATCGAGGGTGACTCGACCTGTTCGAGCGTGTCCTGGTCGGCAAACGGGTACAGGTACGACGCCGCGGTCAGGTCTGCCGGCGACGTGTCGCGCTTGAACTCCATCGTCTCCGCGCGGGTACCGTACAGTAGTGCCGTTGCCACCGTCTCATCAGGGGTCAGATTCAGCTCCTGGATGTACTTTGTCAGAATCGTCGAGGTCGAGGAGAGATTCGGTCTGATGTCTGTAAAGGCCGCGTCGTGTTCGTGTTCGTGCTCGTAGTGGTCGATTATGATGTCCGCGCTCCCCTCGTGGTCGAGATTACCCCCCCGCTTCTGGGCGATCACCGCGACGGTGTCGTACTCGGTGTCAAGCTCCCGAGTTTCGGCGTCGATGAGGTTGATGCCCAGCAGATTGACGAACGCCCGGTTCTCCTTGTGACCGATCTCGCCGCCGTAGACGATATCAGCCTCCACCCCGCGGGAGTCAGCGATCGCCTGCAGGGCCACAGCACTCGCAACCGAGTCCGGGTCGGGGCTCCGGTGAATGCGGATCGCCATTCGCTCGACGGTCCCGTCGATGACGTCGGTCAGTTGACGCGCCCGGTACTCGAGTTCGCCGGACTCAAGCGCCCGCAGCGCCGAGTCCGCGATAACCGAGGAAGAGTTTATCACCACATCCGCGCCGGCCTCCACGAGCTGGTCACCCGAGACCGGGTCCGACGCCCGCGCCACGACGAACTGGTCGTCCCCGCGTTCCCGGAGCTTCTCCAGCGCGGTTGTGTTCGCCTCGATATCGGAGGAAAGTATCAGCACGACATCGACATCCGACACCGCCTCAGCGACATCGTCGTGTTTGATGTCGTGCGCTCTGGCGTCGAGGTCTTGGTCGCGCAGGGCGTCGACACGACTCTCGTCGTGGTCGATAATCAGCACGTCCTTTTCCTCCGAGACCAGTTTCTCCGCAACGGCATGCCCAACACTTCCGCAACCCAGAATTGCGTACCGCGACATCGAGGCCATTGTGATGGCGGTATCTGCACTCATGCCATACTGTCCGGTACGGGGGCTTATATTACCGGTGGCTCCGCGCTCGGCCGGCAGCTATCGTCACTGGCGGCTCCGGCGCCGTACTCACCGTTACTGAGGGCTCTCACGCCGCTATCTTAGCGGTGGCCCTCACGTTGCTCCCAGGCCCGGACCAGCCCCGTCAGTGTCGCGTTCACCGGAACCGGCCGGTCAGCCTGCTCGATGATGTACCCGTTTATCGCGTCGATTTCGGTGCGACCACCCGCCAGCACGTCCTGTTGCATTGAGGACGTGTTCGGCGCGGTCGCCTCCGCGACGGCGAGAGTCTCTGCCGGCGCGTCGGGGATCTCGATACCGGCGCCGGCTGCCACCGCCGCTGTCTCGCGGGCGGCGTCTCTGGCCACCCCGGTCGCCGGACCGTCCACAAGGGCACCGTTCGGGACACGCGACAGCGCCGTTACCGCGTTGATGCCCGCGTTCACGGCGAGTTTCTCCCAGAGCCGTCGCGGCATATCCGCGGCGACGGTCGTCTCCAGCCCCGCGGAGAGTGTCTCCCCGGCCCGCTCGGCCGCGGTCGACTCCCCACCATCCCGTGGCCCGACTGTCAGCTCGCCGACCCCGGTGCACTCGACCACACCTGGGTCAGACAGCCGTGCACCGTACGTGCAGGTGCCAGCGAGCACCGGCGCCGATAGGTGAGTCCCGAGCAGTTCCTCGTTGCCCATCCCGTTCTGCAGAGACACCACCTGTCGGATGGACCCTGCGGTCGAACTCACCGGTCACGCACAGCCCCTCCTCACGCACCGTGCTCACGTGTGGCTCCCGGCCGACCAGGTGCACCTCGTGGGCGTCGGCGAGCAGTCCGCCAACGAGGCTCCCTAAACTGCCGGCACCGAACACGCAGACCTCCATCAGGCGTCGTCGGGGACAACCGCCGCACTACCAAGCTCCGCGTCGAGTTCGGCGTCGGCCATCCTCTCGACGAGCGCGTCGACCACAGCCTCGCGCTGTCCGGGGACAAACCGGATGGAACCAACAACGAGGTGCCCGCCGCCGCTGACACCTGCACCGGGGAACTGCGCCTGTAGCTGCTCGACCATCTCCGGGATATCGAGTCTGACACCGTCCGAGCGCAGCACGGCGAAGTCCGGCCCGTAGCCGATCGTGATGACGGGGTCACCGGTCTCGGCGACCTTCCGGTCGTGCACCGCACCGGTTGTCTTGCCGGGCGCGGGGTAGGTGAACCGCTTTGCGTGGTTCTCCACGTCGATGCGGTAAAGCTGTGCGTCGTTGTCGAGCTGTTCGTGGGTGACGTGTTCGAGTGCGCCGTCGAGCTGTCGCTCCACGTCGCGGGCGGCCCCGTCGGCGAGCAGCGCGACGACCGCCTCGTGTCTGTCGGGGTCGTTACAGTTCACGCCGAGCACGTCGTACACCAGCTCGCGCCCGTCGCTGTACCGGAGCCAGTGGGTGGCGTAGTCGAGGGCCTCACTAACATCTTCCAGGTCTGCCCGGTCGTAGCCGGCCTCGCCCGCCAGCTCGAGATACGCGCTCATCGCGTCGGCCTCCGACCGGTCTGAGAGCCCCGCAACCGCGGGAACGTGTCGGAGCTCCTCGGTGAGGTCGGGGGCTATCATCCGGGCCACCTCGACACTCATCATCCCCGTCGTCACGCGGTAGTCCTCGCCGTACAGGTATGGGTTGACGTGTGCCTCGACCAGCCCCTCCAGCGCCTCCGGGTCGGGGTGGTGGTGGTCCAGAACCAGAACCGGCACGTCGTAGTGTGCGAGATGCCGGTACGCCGGGGTGTCCTCCTCGGTTGAGCCGTTGTCCAGCATCAGAAACAGCGGGAGCCGCTGGCCGTGACGGGCGCGATTCTCCAGCGCGTAGTTCAGGTCCCGGGTGACATCCTCGAGTTCGTAGTAGGGCGCCTTGCTCGGCAGCCGTTCGAGCAGGTGCTGGCCCGCGTCGGGGTCGAGCCACGTCTCGTCGATAAACTGTTCGAGCGCGTACTGCAGGGGGACACTCGCACACAGCCCGTCGCCGTCTGCGTGGTGTCGCATCTTCACCGGCCGGCCGTCGAGCAGCGCGCCACAGACCTGCCGCGTCACGTCAGCGAGGTCCTCGCGCAGCGTCTCCAGCACGGCCCAGTCGACGAGCGGCTCCACCGCCGCCGGCTCGACCAGCTCCTCTTGATCGATTTCGAGCCGCTCGCGGACCTCCTCGGCGGCAGAACCGGTCAGGGTCGTTATCTGGTCGGCCTCGAGCTGTGTGTGGTCCTCGCGGGATTCGACGGTCCCGGTCGCACGGATAACGTCGCCGTGTTCGATCTCGGGAAACGCCCGGACACCCGCCTCCTCGAACGCCGCACACGGGAGCACACCCCCCTCCGCGCGCAGTTGGAACACAGTCGGACCACCGGTCTGGTTCACCTGCACGACACGACCCTCGACGTGCGCCGACTCGCCGGCGAACTCTCCGAGGTCGGCGGCGGTCGCGCGGTTCCCTGGACTGACCATCCGTGTCTCGTAGCTCTCGAGCTGTATCTCTCGGAACCCGACATCACCGTCCGGTCGCACCTCGTCGAGTTCGACAACGAGCGTGTCTCCGACGTCGGGGTCGCCGGCGAGGTTCGAACTGTGGACCAGCCCCGACACCGACGCCGAGACGTCGACGAACACGCCGTAGTCGACCACTCCGTTCACTGTCCCCCGATACCGCTCGCCCTCGTCGATATCGTCGAGCGTACATCCGGAGGCAAGATCGTAAACGGCCGGTGACGTCGTGTTCTCGTCACCGGTGCTCTGCTTAGACATAGTTGTTCGGTACGTCTGTGAGATGTTTGTACCCTTCGACATCCAACGCGAGGCGCAGACGGGTGTGACTGTCGTCGGTGGCGTCTCGACACACTCTGTGGCGGTCTAGTGACACGGGTCAGGCGGGCCAGAGCTGTTCTGTTGTGGATCCGTGTGGTCGAACAGCCGGCGGCTTAGTCGGCGTCGGCGAGGTCGTGCTCGTGTGCGAGCAGGCTACAGACGTCCTCCTCGTGTGCGAAACAGTCGGGACACTGTGGTGCACGATTTATGATGGTGTCGAGTCGCTCCGCCACGGTCTCGTCGATGACCGGCTCTAGCTGTGTTGCCTCGGCCCGGAACGCCTCCACATCGAGCACCTCAAGCAGAAACCGCTCGATGATGCAGTACTGCTGGAGCGCCTCTCGGGCCCGGCCGATACCCTCGTCGGTGAGGTCGACACCGTTGTACTTCTCGTGATTGCACATCCCACGAGACTCAAGCTTGCCGATCATCTCGTTCGCACTCGCCGGGCTGACATCGAGCTGTTCGGCAACAGCACCAGTCGATGCTGGCCCGTCCTCGATCTGCTGTACCAGGTAGATTGCCTTTAGATACTGATCTGCTGTGTTCATAGTCTCCCCCGATTCCGGTTCGGGTCTCGGTCCATCAGTTCGGTGACCGCCGCCACGCCCTCTTCCTCGTCGGCACGAACGTCGCGCAACACCCCGAGCAGGCGGTCCCGGTCGATACTGAACTGCACCTCCGACGACTCGATGGCTGTGAGCAGGTCGTCGTAGAACTTGTAGGCGGTCTCCTCGTTGCACAGCTGGTCGTACAGCACGCCGTCGAACGTCTCGTCGGCCTCGTACTGCTGTTCGACGAGCCGTTCAACCTCATCAAACCCGACTATCTCCGCATCGAGTTCGTCGACCAGTGTCCCCAACCGGTCGCTGTGTGCGGCGGACTCCTCTGCGGCACTCTCCAGTAGCTCCCGCACCTCCGCGTCGATGTCGCTGGACTCGCTCGCGTGTTTTGCCGCCCGCGCCTCGGCAACCTCCTCCAGCACGACACCAATCTGGAGGAGTCGTGCGAGCTGGTGGTCCGAGGCGAGCGAGATGCCAACGCTCATATTTGATTGTCGGACAGGGAGCAACTTAGCCCTGTCGGGCTGTCTGGACCCCCACTGTTGTTGTCTGCCGGACAGAGTCAGCAATTTATGCCGCTATCTACGAGCGGCCCTGGCCCTCTCGTGTGCCGGTCAGACGATGTGACTGTGGTGCCGCGGTGCGGTTCTCGGTGGATACCACCGCCGGCTCTGGTGTTCCAGACATCGGTAAGGAGCGTCCATGACGTTACCACCAAGTAGCCTGCTCCCGTACTATCGACTGTATGACTGAAAGAACATACGCAAACGACGTGCTGGTATCGGCAGAGTGGGTCGACAGCCACCTCGGGGAGTTCCAAGACGAGGATTCGGGCTATCGCCTGCTGGAGGTGAACAACCCGACAGTAACAGACGACTCGGAGTACACCCCTTACGAGGAAGGGCACATTCCGGGTGCACAGTTTTTTCACTGGGAGGAGGACCTGAGCAACGGAACAACGCGTGACATCCTCGACAAGGAGGCGTTCGCCGAGCTGAACGGCACACACGGTATCGACGAGGACGACACCATCGTGTTCTACGGGGGCGGACGTGTCCCGAACTGGTTCGCGCTGTTTGCCTTCTGGGAGTACAAGTACTTTGGACACGGTGACGTGCGTGTACTCGACGGCGGGAAGCCGTTCTGGGTTGAGAACGACTACGAACTCACCGACGAGGTGCCGTCGTTCGAGTCTGTCGACTACGAGGCCGGCGGTCCCTTCGAGGGTATCCGTGCCTACCGCGACGATGTCGAACAGGCAATCGAGAGCGGTATCCCGCTAGTCGATGTCCGCAGTCCGGCGGAGTTCACCGGCGAGATAATCGCACCCGAGGGACTGCAGGAGACCGCCCAGCGTGGCGGTCACATTCCCGGTGCAAAGAGTGTCCCGACCGCGTCCGTGCTGCAGGAGGACGGCCGGTTCAAGAACGCCGAGGAGCTGGAGGAGCTGTACGCCGATGCCGGTATCACCGAGGACCAGTCGGTCGTCACCTACTGCCGGGTTGGCGAGCGCTCCTCGATCGCGTGGTTCGTCCTGACCGAACTACTCGGGTTCGGTGACGTCGAGAACTACGACGGCTCCTGGACCGAGTGGGGCAACACTATCCGCGCGCCCGTCGAGACCGGTCCCGCCGAGGACTGAGACCGGGTCCGCTACACGCGATTTTTTGACCGCCCGGTCAGTAGTCTCACACGTTGACGAGAAACCAGTTGAACGCACAGAGCATCATCTTCGACTGGGAGGGTTCAAGCGCCTCGTCGACCGACTCCCAAGTCCGCCACCGCGGCCGCCCGCTCTGCGTAACACACCGTTTGGAGGCGCGTCGTCGCTGACGCACAACCCGTACCGGGGTCGTGTCACCGCCAGTTCAAGAGAAGATCAGTCCGCCCGGTTCCAGAACCGTCGGGAGTGGCCGGCAACGGTGTCATCGGCCGGTGTGCTCGTGGCGAGACTGACAGCGACGAACACGCTGTAGGCGACGAGCACGCCGACGAACCCGTAGTGGGTACCCATCGTCACCGACCCGGGGATCACCTCCAGAAACAGCAGGATGGTGAGTCCGGGTCCGGCAACGAGCGAGGCGGTTGCGCCCACGGCGGTGCCACGCCCCCAGTAGACACCCAGAAAGACCGGCGCGGAAGTTGTCGCGAATCCGACGACCGCGAACGCGACGAGATCGAAGATGCCGGCGGGTTGGACCAGCGCAAGCCCCACCGCGAGCGTGACAAGCGCGACAAGCAGCGCCTGCGTGACACGCACCTGCCGGCGCTCGCTCGCCTCCGGGTCGACGAACTCCCGGTAGATGTCGCGGCTCAACATCGAACTCATCGTGAGCGCCACCGAATCGGCAGTTGACATGATCGCCGCAACCGCACCGGCCATCACCACCCCGAACACGACCGGACTGAGCAGCTCCTGCACGACCAGCGGAATAACGTAGTCGACGTTCTCGGGTTCGGGAATGATACCGACAGACCAGACGCCCAGCAGCGCGCCGAACAGGTAGATTGGGATGGCGACAGCCGCGAACAGGAAGCCGGACTTTCGCATCACGTCGGGGTCGGCCGCCGAGAAGTACCGCTGGATATTGTGCGGGTAGCCCGGCACGCCGAACGCGAACGCGATTGCGATGGTGATGACGTAGAGCGGCGACCAGACGTCGGCCGGGCCGACGATATCGAACAGCCCCTCGGTCTCGGCGGCGGCGTCTGTTGCGATAGCGGTGCTGTCGAGCGAGAGCACGACGTAGCCGACGACTGCGGCGAGCACCCCGAAAAGCACCGTCGACTGAATCGCGTCCGACCAGACGACACCCCGGTAGCCGGCGATGTGAATGTACACCAGCATGAACACCGCCATCAGCAACACCGCCGGACGGAACGGGATATCCAGCAACACCTCGAGCGCGACACCGCCGCCGATGAGCTGTCCCGCGATCAGCGCGATCATGAACACCCCGGTCACACCGAGATACAGTGTGCCCGCGAGTCGGCTGTCGTAGCGCTCGCGGATGTACTCGGAGGGCGTGAGGATTCCGCGGTCCCGGCCGATCCCGGCCAGTGCAACCCCGACCGTCGAGAAAAACAGCGTGTAAAACACCGCCGCGATGGCCAGAAACGAGAACGTCCCCAGCCCGACTGTCGACGCATCGGCGCCGATACCGAAGACGGTGAACGCGCTCAGCACCGTCGCCGCCAGTGTCAGCGCCAGCACCACCGTCCCCACGCTCCGGTTCGCGATATAAAAGTCGGTGGGTGTGTGTTCGGTGAACCGCGAGGCGTACACCCCGACGAGCAACACCCCGAGGAGGTATGCCCCAAACACCAGCTGTGCGGTCGTCACCATCTCTGTCTCCCACCGTCGTCGCCGTGTCCGTCTCGACTGCGCTCCTTGTTCGCGACCGTCCACACGCTCGTCGCGACCCACGCCATGCCGAGCATAGCTGTGAGGACGGCCAGTTGCAGCCAGAGCCACAGCGGGACCCCGAGATACAGTCCGCTGAACCTGCCAAGGAGATACAGCTGTCCGACCGCGATCACCACCAACAGCGTGACGATACCCGTGAAAACGTACTTTGCCACCGGGAGCGTCCGCACGCCCGTCGATGGCCGGTCTCCGGCGCTCATCTGATTGTGTATTTTTAGGAACTGTACCTGTTAACCTCTGTGGCTCACCAACCTGACGGGGGTGCAGTCGCCGCCGGCGCGACGGACAGTTCAACCCCGGTCGAGAACCCGTGACTGGGTGTGGTCCGGGAACACCGTCTTGACCGTCTCCCGGTCGTGTTCGGCCGCGATGAGCGCGCGCAGCTCCGTCTCGTAGTCGCCTTTCGGTACAGTCTCGGAGGGGCCGGTCTCGACGACGAGCGATCCGGCGACGAGCGCGTCGACTGCCGTCCGGCCGATACCGGCGAGGGGTGCGAGATGTGCAACGCCGTGGCGGTCTTCGAGACTCTGTGCAAGCGGGGGGTCGACCGTCGGCACGCGGTCGTCCCGGCGGGTGCCGTCGGCGACGGCGTCGTACCCGAGGCCGGCCGCAATCTCCAGCGCGTGCTCGTGGACCTGCTGGATACCGTTTCGCGGGAACCCGTCGGCGACGATGCGCCCGGCTGCCTCGTGGGCCACACCCCGGTCCAGTTCGACTGTTCGGGCCGGAAATCCGACCGCGTCTGCGGCCTCGCGGGCGTGTTTGTGGTCGTTGGTGATATCAAACGTACAACAAAGAAGCGTCACCTCACAGAGCGGGTCGAGAAGCAGTGCCGCAAGCGTCGAGTCCTTTCCCCCGCTGTACAGCACCCCGACCTCCATCACCGGCGCCGGATGTCGTAGCTCTTCGAGTCTGGGGTCAGCTCACGCAGCAGCTCCTTCATCTGGTCCTCGTCGATCTTGTTCTGCAGGCGGCCGCTCTGGGCCAGCGCCACCACCTGCTGTTCGACCTTCTCGCCGGCCTCTGGCTTGGACATCTTGACCGTGTTGAGACGCTTTCGCGCACCGTCTGTCAGATGCTGGCGCAGGAGCGCCTTCTTCTGTGCCTCCGCCTGCTGGCGCTGTGCCTCCATCGCATCGCCGTCCTGCGAGGCCGCCTGGTCTTTCAGCTGTTCTTTTTTCTGTTCGCGGATCCGCTCAAGCTCGTCGTCGTCAGGCTCACCGCTCATACACACTCGTTGTTCACTCGGCGGCAAAACGATTTCGACCACGCGCGTCCGCGTTCACCCTCCCGTTCACCGACGGGGGGATGACGGCGCTCTCGTGGCTCCACGACGAGGCTACCGACGTCGATGTCGAGTACGGCTCCGACACCGCGACAGTGCGGGTCGCGGCGAAACCGACGACCGTCGAGCGCGCCCGGGTCCGCCTCGAACGGCTCGAATCCCCCCGTCGCCGACCACCTGACCCGGTCTGTGCGGGGCCGGCCGCTACGGTGACAGGTCACAACAATCTTTACCTCGGCAGGCGAACCGCCGGTCTGCATGAGTTACACCAGAGAGCGCTACGACGACGTCGAACCGCGCGCCCCGGGGATGCACTTTCTCCGCGATGCCCTCGACTGCGAGAACCTCGGTGTCACCGTCCTCGAGGCGGGCGAGGGCTGGGAGGGGATGGAACACGACCACGACGAGCAGGACCACGAGGAGGTGTACGTACTACTCGAGGGTGAGGGCACGTTCACCGTCGACGGCCAGACGTTCACCATCGAGGCGGGCGATGCGGTACGGGTCGACCCCGGTTCCAGCCGACAGCTATCGTTCGCGGAGGAGAGTCTGATGGTTATCGCCGGCGCACCGTAGCCGACACCGAGACCCGTTGCCCGGCAGTGTGTTGCCGAGACGGCGACATCTGACAGGGACCAGCCCGCTGTGTGGCCGGTCTGGTCCGTGGTGACGAGTCGCGAGGGGTAGCTTTATTATCCTGTAAACCACGCCAGCTAGCGTGGTTTACGAAACGGGCAATCGGACAGTCGACGAGGCGGTGGATCGGGTGCTCGACGGCGAGAGACTCGACAGGACCGACGGGATAGCGTTGCTCGCACAGCCAGTCGAGGAACTCGCGGCGGGTGCAGACCTGTTGCGCCGGGAGTTCTCCGATGGGACGGTCGACGCCTGCAGTATCGTCAACGCGAAGGCGGGCAGTTGCGCGGAGGACTGCGGGTTCTGCGCGCAGTCGGCACACTTCGATACCGGCATCGATACGTACGGCTTTCTCGGTCCGGAGACGGTGCTGGAGGCGGCAGAGCGCGCCGAGGCCGACGGTGCACAGCGGTTCGGTATCGTCGTCGCCGAAAAGGGTGTCTCAAAGAAGAACCGGCCCGAGGAGTGGGCCGAGATCGTCGAGGCAGTCCGGCTGGTGCGCGACGAGACCGACGTGGAGGTCGACGCCTCGCTCGGGCTCCTGACCGAGGAGGAGGCCGAGATACTCGCCGAGGAGGGGCTCAACCACTACAATCACAACATCGAGACCTCGCGGCGGTACTTTCCCGAGATCGTGAACACCCACACGTTCGACGACCGCCTGAAGACGCTCAGGCGGGCAAAGAGTGTCGGGATGGACCTCTGTGCGGGAGTTATTCTGGGAATGGGCGAGACACCGACCGACCGGGTCGAGGCAGCGCTGGAGCTCCAAGCGATCGGTGTGTCGTCGCTCCCGGTGAACATCCTCAATCCCGTGGAGGGGACACCGCTCGGCGACCGGGAGCACGCGGATATCTCGAAGACGGAGCTGATAAAGACGGTCGCGGTCTACCGATTTCTCCATCCACGAGCGCGCGTACGGCTCACCGGTGGCCGGGAGGTGAACCTCGCGCCCGACGAGCAGCACCTGCCGTTCGAGGCGGGCGCTGACGGTCTGCTCACGGGCGATTACCTCACCACCGAGGGACAGGACCCCGCCGACGACATCGAGATAATCGAGCGGGCCGGACTCGAACCGAACCGCTCGACAAACGAGTTCGACCCCGAGGCGGTGAAACGGCGACACGCCGAGGGTGCCGACACGGGTGGGCCCGACACCGCGGCCGGCACCGCAACGAGCAACGCGACTGACGACGACTGAGACGAGTGTAGCACAGAGAGACGAGCACGAGGACAGAGACCACGGCAAGCGCGACACGGAACACAACACGATGAACGAGATTCGATTCGGCGTACTCGGCACGGGCGGTATCGGACGACGGACACTCGAACACGCGACAGCGGAGACAGACCTCACACCGGTGGCGGCGTGTGACCGCAACGGTGTGGCGGTCCGAGAGGACGGTCTTGACGTCGAGGAGCTGCTCGCGGCGACAGAGGGCAACATCGCGAGCGGGCCCGACGACGGGGTGACAGACGGCGGGACGGCGGTGAAACAGTCCGGCGAGCACCGCGGTGTCGCGGCCTCCAGGCAGGGCGAGCAGACCGAGACACCGATCGACGACATCATCGCGGTCTCGGGGACACTCGACGCGGTGCTGTTCGCGCTCCCCAATCTGGAGCACGACTTTATCCCGCGGGTGGCAGACCGGTTCGCCGACGCGGGCTACGAGGGCGTGCTGGTGGACGTGCTGAAGCGGTCACGGGTCATCGGGATGCTCGAGGAGCGGTCAGCGGCGTTCGAGGAGTCGGGTATCACGTTCGTCTGCGGTGCGGGCGCGACCCCCGGGTTCCTGACTGGCGCGGCGGCGATCGCCGCACAGTCGTTTGTCGAGGTCGAGACGGTCGAGATCTGGTGGGGTGTCGGGCTGAAATCCGGCTACGAGGACAACCGCGGCACCGTACGCGAGGATATCGCCCACCTCGAGGAGTACGACATCGATGCCGCCCGCGAACTGAGTGAGGCGGAGATCGAGGCGATAGTCGACGAGCACGATGGTGTCATCGAGTTTACCGACATGGAGCACGCCGACGACGTGTTGCTGGAGCGGGCGGGCATCTGTGACGCGGCGGACGTGACCGTCGGCGGACTCCTGGACGTGCGCTCGGACGAGAAGCCGACGACGACCACCGTCCGGGTGACCGGTCGAACGTTCGACGGTGACCACGGGACGAACACGTTCCAGCTCGACGACGCGACGAGCATGGAGGCAAACGTCAACGGGCCGGCGCTGGGTTACACGAAGGCAGGTGTACTGCGCAACCGTGCCGGCGAGTACGGTGTGTTTGGCCCTGCGGAGCTGATGCCCCGCGGATGAGTCCCCGACACGACCGGGGGTTCGACCTCGAAGGGCGGTTGCGCGAGCGGGAGGTGCGGGACCTGCGGCGGGACCTCACGCCGGTCGACCGTGTCGCCGGGCGCGCCCGGACGGCGACCGACCCGGGTGGCGAAAAGCCCGTCTTCGAGGACGAGGCGCTCGTGTTCGCGGCGAACAACTACCTCGGGCTGGCCGGTGACGAGCGGGTCGCCGACGCGGCCGCAAGCGCCGCCCACGAGATCGGAACCGGGGCCGGTGCCTCGCGGCTCATCGTGGGTGACACACCCGCTCACCGCTCGCTGGAGCGGGCGCTCGCCGCCGAGAAATCGACCGAACGGGCGCTCGCCTTCTCGTCCGGGTACGCCGCAAACGTCGGGACCATCACCGCGCTCGACCCCGACGTGGTGTTCTCTGACCGGCTGAACCACGCGAGTATCATCGACGGGGTGCGTCTCTCCGGGGCCGACGTCGAGGTGTACGACCACCGTGACCCCGACGCGCTCCGGGCAGCGATGGCGGAGCGCGACCGGACCGGCGAGGAGGGTGGGTCGTGGCTGGTCGTCACGGATTCGGTGTTCTCGATGGACGGGACGGTCGCACCGCTCGAGGAGCTCTGTGCCGTCACCGAGGAGTACGGGGCCTGGCTGATGGTCGACGACGCGCACGCGACAGCGGTCCACGAGGGGGGTATCGTCGGAAAGCGCGGGCTGGCCGACCGGGTCGAGATACAGCTCGGAACGCTGTCGAAGGCGCTCGGGGCACAGGGTGGGTTCGTCGCCGGGTCGGAGACGCTGGTCGAGCACCTCCTGAACGCCGCCCGCTCGTTTGTCTTCTCGACGGGGCTGGCGCCGCCGGCAGCCGCGGCCGCGGAGCGTGCGCTCGAACTCGCACCGGGGCGACGTGACCGGTTGCAGGCAAACACCGGGCGACTCCGGGCGGGGCTGGAGACCGCGGGCTACGAGGTCTGGGGTGAGAGCCACATCCTGCCGGTGCTCGTTGGGGACCGCGAGGACGCGCTCGCACTCGACGAGCAACTGCGCGAGGCGGGGGTCCTCACCCCGGCGATCCGCCCGCCGACGGTTCCGGAGGGAACGAGTCGTATCCGGCTCGCACCACAGGCAACCCACACCGAGGCCGAGATTGACCGGGCTGTGTCGGCCTTCGAGACGGCCGGACGGACGGTCGGATTACTGTGAGTCTCGCGGTCGTCGGCACCGACACCGGTATTGGGAAGACCGTCGTGACCGCCGCCCTTGTCGCCCGTCTCCGCGAGCAACACAACGGTGACGGCGACCCACCGCGGGCGATAAAACCCGCACAAACAGGCTACCCCGGGGACGACGATGCGGGCTACGTGCGGTGGGTCTGCGGGGAGGAGTCGGCGGCAGTCCGACTCCGCACACGCGAGGACCCACTTGCACCGGCCGTTGCGGCGCGGCAGGCCGGTGACCCGATCGATTACAGGGACCTGCTGGCCGACACGCGGGCGGCGATGGCGACCGGCGGAGTCGTCGAGGCTGCCGGCGGACTGCGTGTGCCGCTGTCGAACGAGCCCTACCGGGAGATAGTCGACCTGGTCGTGGACCTCGGCGTGCCGGCGCTCGTGGTCGCACGCTCCGGACTGGGGACGCTGAACCACACCGCCCTGACCGTCGAGGCGCTCCGCCGGCGTGGGGTGCCCGTTGCCGGTGTCGTGCTGAACCGGTACACCGGCGGGTCGGTCGCGGAGCGCACCAACCCGGACGAACTCGAACGGATGTGTGACTGTCCGGTCGACACACTGCCCGAGCGGTCGCTGGACAGTCCCGGCGATGTGCGGGCGCTCGCCGACCATCTGCCGGAGAGGATCTGGCCGCCGCCGAGCGGTGGCGGGGTCTGACTCCCGTTCTCGTGTCAGAGTGTTCCACAATTAGTAGGTAACTCGCGGAGAACCGCAACGTATGATGAGTGACGGTCAGGTATCAGACAGGCAGGCGGTGTTACAGGCGATCAGGGCGGTCGTCGGGCCGGTGATGGCGGGGGCCGTGTCGGCGGACCGCGACCGGAGGGGGCTGTTCGGTGCCAGCGGGCCGCTCGGGTCGGTGACTCAGACGGCGATTCGGGCGCTCCCGGTGCCCGATCGGTTGCGTCAGCGGTGATCTTGGAGATCACGAGTCGGCCGGTTCGTGTGTCCTCGACACCGAGAAGACGGACCACGGAGTTCGGCAGTCCCCCGGTCAAGCGTTCTCGATGTCGAGGAAGTGGACCGTGGGGTCGATATCGAGGGTCCGGTAGTTGAAGTAGGTCCGCCGGCCGCAGTGCGGGCAGGACCGCGGCACAGTGAGTCGGTCGTGGTCGACACAGACCTGTCGCGTGATGGCCGGCACCTCGTCATGTGCGGGTTCGGGCTCGGTGGTGACCGCGCGGAGAACGTGTGTCGAGGCCGGGCGGTCGGTGTCGGCCTCGTGGACGAACTCGCCGTGTGTCCCGTAGCGGAACGCGCAGTGTGGACACTCGACTGCGGGCACCGCCGCCGGTTCGTAGAGGCAGTTGCTCCGGGGCACCATCACGTACTCGGCGGCCAGCACCCGGAGGTGGTGACCGTTCCCGCAGGTCGCTGTCCGGCGGCGCCGGTCGTCACGGTCGAGATACAGCTTCTCCCCCAGCATCGCCGCCGGTGACGGCGAGACCAGCGGGAGGTCCCTCGGCTCCGAATCGAACGCCTCAACCCGGTAGATGGCGACGTCGTCACCCAGCGTCACCGTTGCCGTCGACGGGCAGGCCGGACAGTCGACCTCGTAGTGTGCCATCTCACGTACGAGTGAACTGCCCTTCCTACTTAAGTCGAGGGGCCTCTGGTGAGTGTCTGTCGGATCTCGGTCCACTGTCGGGAGGTGTGTACCGAACCACCGCAGGGCTACGTGTGGCTGACAGGGAGCCCGGTCGGTGCCCCCTCGCGACGTGGTCACAGGCGTTCGGTTTTGACGACACTCCCCTTTCTATCGAGGACGACCTCGAGACGCTCGTCGTCGGCGTGGAAGGTGACCTGTGCGCGGAGTGGCTCCTCGGAGACAACCACGTGTGATGCATCACTGAGACCGGTGTGGTGCAGAGAACGGATATCGATGCCGTGGTCGTGGTAGAACGCGACGACAGCAGGGTGGTCGAACGCCAGCCAGTGGAGTTCGGCCTCGAACACCAGTCGACAGCGCTGACACTCGAACGTGGCCGAGACAGTCGAGTCCGCGTCCTCGGAAGTGGGTTCGTCGTGCTGTGGCTCGCCGGCGGGTATCGTCATACCGATGCGACCGGAGCACTCGGGACAGACGCCGTCGCGTGTCTGTTCGAACATCTGCCTGATATCGCGCCCGGCGGCGGCGTGAATCGCGTCGATATCCCTCCCGAGCGCGACAGCCGGTGGTACGGTGTTGCTGAACACGGTCCCGTGTTCCGGGCAGACGATACGGAACAGTCCGTCCTCGTACACGCCGGTTACGTCGGCGGCACACGTCGGACAGTCGCCGTCGATTGGTCCCTCAACCGGATCGGTGGAGACATCCGCGTAACTGCCCCGCAGGATCGCACTCGACACCTCGAAGCCTGCCGGGGTGAGAGCGTACCCGGTGTCGGTCTGGTCGAGGTACGTGCCGAGCAGTTTGCCGAGGTGGTAGTTGAACCGGCCGGAGTCCTGTGAGCCGACCGCACCTCGCAGCTCCTCGAACTCCATCGGCACCGGTGTCCACGAGTTCGCACGCTGGCGGGCACCGAGTGTCTCGACGATACTCAGGCGGAGTTCGTGACCGAGGATATCGAACGCGTCGGTCTGGTCGGTGTCCACCGGGTCATCCGAATCACCGGCCATACACCCACAATCCGGATTGTCGGGTATAAATCTTGGCCGGTCACCGTCACACAACAGCCGTGAACCGTCCCGTCCGTGTGCCAGGTACGAACGCGACCGGACACGTCGGAGCTCACTCGTAGACGCCGTTGAACCGCTCGGCCAGGTCGATATCCTTCTCGGTGATGCCGCCGGCATCGTGGGTGGTGAACCGCACCTCCACCTCGCCCCAGTTGATTATCATCTCGGGGTGGTGCCAGGCGTCCTCGGCGATACCGCCCGCCCCAGCCGCGAACCCGAGCGCATCGAGGTACGCGTCGAACTCGAAGAGTCGGACAATCTCGTCGCCGTCCCGTTCCCAGCCGTCGGGGAGCTGTGCCGTTATCTCGCTGTCCGAGAGGAGGTCAGACATGCTATCTCGATAGTCGACTGCCAGCACAATGATACTGTCGTCACGGTCCGGCTACCGGACTGTCTGCCTGTCGAGTGCAAAGAACCGTAGCTGAGACAGACAGACAGGTCGGGGAAGCCACTGGACGGAGTCGGCACACACAGGGCAATCGTATTAGTTGCTGCATCTCGTAGTGTAATGTGTGAGCAAAAACGAGTCACAGCAGACGGCAGCACAGAGCCACGAGGTGGTTGTCGTCGGGGGCGGTCCGGGCGGACTGACGAGTGCGCTGTACGCCACGCGGCTGAACCACGACACCGCGCTGGTCGACCGCGGCGGCGGGCGCGCGGCGATGATGCTCGACACACACAACATCATCGGCGTCACCGAGGAGACCTCGGGCGGTGAGTTCCTCCAGACCGCGCTCGAACAGCTCGAACACTACGGGACCGAGCTGTACCGTGACACCGTCACCAGCATCGAGCGCACAGGCGAGGGGTCACCGCGGTTCCTCGTCGAGACCGACGGAACAACCCTGCACGCGGACGCGGTCGTCCTCTCGACGGGGTTCAACGACGTTCGGCCCGACCCGCCGCTGCCCCGGACGGGCCGGGGTCTGCACTGGTGTCTCCACTGTGATGCGTACATGTTCCGCGACGAACCGGTGTACGTGATGGGCCACGACGAGGGGGCTGCCCACGTTGCGATGATACTGCTGAATTTCACCGACGAGGTGGACCTGCTACTCCGTGGCGAGGAGCCCGCCTGGAGTGACGAGACAGACCAACAACTCCGTGCACACCCAATCGAGATAATCGAGACCGACATCGACGGGATGTTCAAAGACCCCGAGGACCGCTCGTGGCTCGGCGGGTTTGAGTTCGAGGACGGCACGAGCCGCGAGTACCGTGGCGGGTTCGCGATGTACGGTTCGGATTACAACGCCGGACTGGCCGAGGAGCTGGGCTGTGAGCGCACCGACGACGGCACGCTCGTTGTCGACGAGGACGGCCGGACCAGTGTCGATGGTGTCTACGCCGTCGGCGACATCACGCCCGGCAACAACCAGATTCCGATTGCGATGGGTGAGGGGGCAAAGGCCGGTATCGCGGTCCACAAGCGACTGCGCACCTACCCGAAGTCCCTTGAGGAACTGTCGACCGGGAGAGATGCCGACGTACCCTCGACTGCATCTGCTGACGACTGATACGGTCGTGCGTGAGTATTTTTAGCACCGTTCCGAACTCCGGGAGAAACGGTCCGTGAGCGGAGAGTCTGTGACGGCCCGGCGGTAACGAGTCACGCACGACCGTATGACACGGTGTCGACGGGGGCTGACTGTGTGTCTGAGCGGCCGTGCTGCACGTCCACTGGTAAGAGGAACACGCCAGGGATGCCGACATCGAGGCGGACACCGTCATTCGGGAGGGGTCGCCATCGGAGGAGACTGTCTGGTACGCCGGGGAGGAGAACCGCGATATCGTCGTGATGGGGACACACAGTCGCTCGGGTGTCGACCGACTGCTGCCCGGAAGCGTCGCCGAACGGGTCGTCTACCCTCCACCGTGCCCGTGCTGAGAATCCGTGTCTCGGCCGACCGCCAACGCCGGGAGGACCAGAGCACCGTCAGCACGAACAGGAGACGGGCGGGAGAGTCGGTGAACCGTACGCGTTTTAAGCGTCAGTATCGAAGTAACTGGTAGGTAGATATACATGGAGATGCCACGCCGGATGAACACGTACTGTCCACACTGCAACGAGCATCACAAACACGAGGTAGAGAAGGTCCGGACGGGCCGCTCCTCGGGGATGAAGAAGGTGAACGACCGCCAGCGCGAGCGCCAGTCGGGCATCGGGAACGACGGCAAGTTCTCCGAGGTGCCCGGTGGCGACAAGCCGACAAAAAAGACACAGCTAACCTACCGCTGTGGCGAGTGTGGCCGGGCACACCAGCGCGAGGGCTGGCGCGCGGGCCGTCTCACGTTCCAGGAGTAACAATGGCTGGAAGCTTCCACCTGCTTGGCTGTCCGGACTGCGAGAACGAACAGGTCGTCTTCGAAAAGGCCGCCTCGTCGGTGTCGTGTGTAGTCTGCGGGCACACACTCGTCTATCCCACCGGCGGAAAGGCCGCGTTCGAGGGCGAACACATCGAAACCGTCGAGGGACGATGAAGTTCAGTGGCTGGCCCGAAACCGGTGAACTCGTTGTCGGTCGGGTCGACGAGATCGAGGATTTCGGCGTGTTCGTCGATCTGCTGGAGTACGAGAACAAGCGCGGGCTCTGTCACGTTAGCGAGGTTGCCGCGGGTTGGATAAAGAACGTCCGGGATCATGTCAACACGGACCAGCGCGTCGTCGCGAAGGTGCTCGATATCGACCGGAGCGCACAGCAGATCGACCTCTCGCTAAAGGACGTCAACGACCACCAGCGAAAGGACAAGATACAGGAGTGGAAAAACGAGCAGAAGGCGGACAACTGGATGGAGATCGCGTTCGGTGACCTCCCGGACGAGGAGTTCGGCGCGGTGGCAAACGGGCTCGTGGCAGAGTTCGGCTCGCTGTACGAGGGGTTCGAGCAGGCGGCCATTCACGGTCAGAAGGCGCTCGACGATGTCGATCTGACCGATGGTCAGGTGTCGGCCGTCGTCACGACCGCCCGCGAGAACGTCTCGGTGCCGTACGTGACCGTCACGGGCTACGTCGACCTGGAGTGTCCCGGTGTCTCCGGTGTGGACGTGGTGCGCGAGGCGCTCCAGGCCGCCGAGGGAAACGGTGACGTCCCCGAGGAGGTCGACCTCGATGTGACCTACGTCGGTGCACCCGAGTACCGCATCGAGGTGCAGGCCCCCGACTACAAAACAGCCGAGGCCCAGCTCGAGTCCAGCGCGGACCGCGCCGGTGACGTGATCACCGACCACGGTGGCACCACCGGCTACCACCGGACCCGGAGCGAGGGCGAGGGCTGACCCCCGCCGGGTTCGACTGTATGAAATCCGATATTCTCGTCTGCACCGCCGACGAACACGACCGCCCGGTGTACACGCTGACAGAGGAGTGTCCTGTCTGTGGTGAGACGGCCGTCAACAGCGCGCCAGCGCCGTTCTCGCCGACGGACCCGTACGGCGAGTATCGACGTGCACTTAAGCGGCGCAGCCGGGAATAAAAGGTATGGACGAGTTCGAGATAGAGACAGTTGCGGAGCCTGACGTTCAGGAACCGGCGTTCATCGAGGGGCTGCCAGGTGTTGGTCACGTCGGCAAACTCGCGGCCGAGCACCTGCTCGAGGAGTTCGACAGCGAACTGGTCCGGCGGGTCTACTCGACGCATCTCCCACCACAGGTGAGTGTCGAGGACGGGGTCACACAGCTCGCGTGTGCGGAGATTCACTCGGTCGACGTCGACGGAGCGGACACGCTCGTGTTGACCGGGGACCACCAGGCAGGCGACGGCGTCGGCCACTACGGGCTGGCAGCGACCGTTCTGGACGTGGCCGAAGGGCTCGGAACCGGGACGGTCTACACCCTCGGCGGTGTCCCGACAGGTGAGCTTATCCAGGAGTACGACGTCATCGGCGCGGTGAACACCGCCGACCGGCGAGACCCCCTGGAGGCGGCGGGTGTCGAGTTCCGCGACGAGGAGCCCGCTGGCGGTATCGTCGGTGTCAGCGGTCTGCTACTGGGGCTCGGGGAACGTCGTGACCTCCCGGCAGCCTGCCTGATGGGCGAGACCAGCGGTTACCTCGTCGACCCGAAGAGCGCCCAAGCCGTTCTCGAAACCCTACAGGAACTGCTCGGGTTCGAGGTCGACTTCTCCTCGCTGGAGAGCCGTGCCGAGGAGATGGAGGAGGTTGTCCGGAAGATACAGGAGATGGAACAGGGCACACCGACCCCCTCCGACGAGGACCTGCGGTACATCGGCTGACGCCGCACAACCGACCTATTGGCGCCTGGGTAAACGGCGCTACCCGGAACTGTTCTGTTCTGTTGTTCGGGACCCGAGAGAACGACCCGCTCGAACGTCTCCGGGTCCCCGGAGTAAGATGTCTTTAGTAGGTCGGCACCGAGTTCCTCGCCGAGTCGGACCGCGTGGGCGAGGTCGTCGGCGTACCCCTCGGGGTCGCTCCTGTCGCGGACATCCGGTCCCCGGGCGTACGTCATCGCCAGCACCGGGAGGCCAAACTCGGCGGCCCGGCCGGTCACCTCGCTCAGAAAGCGCAACTGCTCGGGTTCATGTTCGCTCCCGACGTTGATATGCACAGAGAGGGCGTCGCCCCCGGCGCGAATGGCATCCTCAACGGTTCCGGTCGGGCGCTTGTCACGCTGGTCGGGCCCGATGGTCGTCGACCCGTTGAGGTGGACGATGTACCCGGCATCGTTCGAGTTGTCGTGAACCCGCGACGCGATACCTTTCTGTGTGAGCACCGCATCCGCACCGCCACGGGTCACCGCGTCGATTGTCGATTCGATGTCGGCGAGCCCTGTCACAGGGCCGAGTGTGATACCATGGTCCATCGGAACAACGAGGTACCGCCCGCGTGTCCCGATGCGCGCCAGTCGCGCGTCACGTCCTGCTGTCATCGTGCTAATCTGTGGCAAGGCTGCTCAAGACAGTTCCGGTCGCGGCGGTCGTTGCGAGACACAGCGCCGCTCACGACCGGCTAACCCGCCACGTAGTCGAGCGAGCACGACCCCACTTCTCGATCTCGACGTCGTCGGTTTCCTCGTCGAGTTTCGGCAGGCGCGAGCCCACCTGCTTCGCCGAGAGACCGAGTTGGTTGGCGATGTTCTTCGAGCGGAAGTACTGCTCCCCACGCGCGACGCTGTCGCGCAGATACTCGAGGATCTGCCGGTCCTCCTCGCTGAGGTCTGCCATTAAATACTGATAGGGCTGCGAGCCGTTTAACTCTTACACGTCAACTTCCCGTCCTCACGGGGTGAACAGCGTGTGCCGCGAGCGGGCACTGTGGGGTTGCGTTACTGTCTCTGTCTGTCGGAACCGCCACGCTCAGAGCCACTGGTACGGGGAACGCGCGCTGTGTCAAGAGATATAAGTATAAGTAAGCACCGCGCGACTCCTGCAATAACTGTTGGCCTTCTGATACGGTCGTGTGTGAGTGTTTTGATTAAGCGAGTTCCACCGGAGGGCGAAGGCTCTTGACCTCCTCCCCGCGCTTCCCACGAGGCTTTCGCCTCGAATTTTTTGTAACCACGCTTCAGTAGCGGTTGGTTGGATATGGCGAACCCAGTTCGAGAACGAGGAGGCTCGTCGCTTTATCTCGGGAAAGGTACGTTCGACATTGTTCCGATTTCTGTGGCGCTCGACCTGAAATTGGAGTCTTACCCGGTGGAGTGCCGAGTTGAGATGTCGCGTGGCATCAACGAGAAACAGCGCGTCGTCGACATGGTGTTTCTCCTGCAACTCTCGGAGGAGTATCCCGGTGAGTGTCTCAGTTCATCTGCGATGCCGCCGGCGCGCAGTGCAGTCTATCTCGATTCGGCGGGAGAATCGCGCCGCCCTTTGCCGACGAGCGACTGCCTGCAGGGGAGCTCCGTCTAGCTGCACCTCGAAACTCGAATCAAGCAGGCTACAGTGAGTCCCGCAGGCGCTCGAACTGACCGACATCGTGGCCGTATAGCACCGTTGCACCGGAGCGGCGCTCGCGCCCGCGGAGTTTCCGCAGGCTCTCGGCCTGTGCCCGGGAGTCGTACACCAGACTCGCGCCCATATCACGGCCCTTCTCGTAGTTTTCGGCGAGGAAGGCGACATCACCCGCGACGAGAAGGTCCTCCCCCTCGCGCCGGATGTGCGCGCCGAGCAGGCCGGGCGTGTGACCGGGGACGTGGAGCAACTCGAAGTCCGGGAGGAGCTGTCGCTCGCCCTCGACGACCCGCCAGTCGATATCGCGGTCAAAATCCGCCGCGAGGTAGGAGTCGTCACCGGCGGGGCTGTTCGCGCTGAGGTATGCGTGTTCGAGTTCGCGCCGATGGACGTACACCGGTACGTCGGTCCCAGCGAAGTTGTAGAGCCCACCCGCGTGGTCGAGATGCAGGTGTGACTGGACAACCACGTCGATATCGTCGACGGTGTAGCCGACCTCTCCGAGCGCCGTCATCAGGTCGTGGTCGTCGGGGTCGTGGTGGGCAAACGCCTCGAACAGCGGTCGCGGCCAGTAGCCGTCGGCGGCCTCCGGGTGAACACCGGTGTCCCAGAGCACCGTCGCCTCGGGGTGGTCGACGAGCAGGTTCCAGACCGCGTACTCGCCGTACTGTAGCTCCGGGGACTGGTTGCTGTGGACCGCTGCCACCTCCGCGTCAAGCGCGAAGTTCAGGTCGGCGTGTATCCGACCTCTGTCGAGCAGGTGTAGCTCCATACCTGTCTGCTCGGACCCCGCAACATATACAATCCGGCCTGGGAGTCGACCTCGACAGACACATACCGATACAGACAAAGAACACGTATGGAACGACTCGCCCCCACACACGTACCGGTCTACAAGACAGGTGAGCGGCGACGCGATCTCTGGGAGCGGTGTGCAGAGCGCGACCAGCCCGTTGTCGCCGTTCGCGACGCCAGCCGTGGCTACATCGTCCGCTACGACCTGCAGCACCTCGACACGGAGCTCAACGAGACGGCCGTGCGTGAACTGCGCGAACAGACCCGGCGGTCCCGCTCGTACCCCACCGGAACCGACCCCATCTCCGAGTCCGAGGGGGTCGGCGGCGAGGCCGGCCCGGTCTCCGGTGACCTGCACGCACCGACCGAGACGGCCGCCCGCGAGCTCGCGGCCTCGCTCTCGGGGCTCCTGTTCGACCGGACCAACTGGCGGTGAGAGCCGTCGTGTCGTGAAAACGGGGTGGTGGGCGACCGGACAGCAACTGTTTTGCGCCGGCCAACCCGAGAATCGGTATGGTCTCGAAGCTGTTCGACAACTCGCGCTGGGAGCCGGTCGAGGAGTTCGGGTTCGAGGATATCACCTACCACCGCGGAACGGACGTTCCGGCGGTGCGAGTCGCGTTCGACCGACCGGCGGTGCGCAACGCCTTCCGGCCCGAGACGGTCGACGAAC
>UEZF01000003.1_pt1 | contig 31865 bp, 25 predicted proteins | sample 1903571 | NCBI WGS metagenome assembly UEZF01 (sample SAMEA4776352, study PRJEB27445) | saltern metagenome | biome: Hypersaline environment; feature: solar saltern; material: Pellet | place: Spain | collected 2014-08 | depth 0 m | reverse complement strand
TTCGTTCCGTCTGTGACCGATGACGGCACGACTCTGCAGCGAGTCGACGCTGTCTCGAAACACGATGCACCGGAACACATGGTCCGGATTGAGACACGAAGCGGGCGAGAGATGACAGTCACCTCCGACCACGAGATGCACGTCTTCGAAGACGGTGAACTCACGGACAAGCGAGCTATGGATATCGATGAAGCCGACTCAGTTCTCAAGCCATCCTCCCTCGATTCAGTCGAGTTCGCCGACACACAGCGAACGTTCGACCTGCTTCGTGAGTTCATCGACGCTGAGAGCGTGCCGGTCGACCGGCTGATGATTCAGGGACTGGACAAGGAGTTCTACTACGATTTATTTGAGACACGACTTGCCGACGATTGGGACGGTGCGTTCTACCCCCTACAGAGCACCGCAGACCACCTTGGGATGACGAAGAAGCGACTGAGCAACTACCTCTACCGAGAGAGTATCCCTGTGTCCGTCCTACTCGACATCGTTGAGGACACCGACACACTGCTTGATTCGATTCCCGACGGCGTGGAGTTGGGACTGAAACACGACCGGACGAGTATCGACCGGCACATCGAACTGAACGAGCAGGTCGCAACGCTGCTCGGATACTACGCGGCGGAAGGGTTCACCCGCACACAGGAGACGGAAAAAGGAACGATTCACCAGACCACGATTTGCGGCACCGAATCGGAAGCGCGGAACTTCTTCGCTCAGGTGTTCCGCGAAGAGTTCGGTGTCGACCCCTACCGTGAAAACGATGCGAAAGTCACGGTTTCCGGGCGTTTGCTCCGCACCTTCTTCGATACTGTTATCGACGCCGAAACGTCCGCGGAGACGAAGTGTGTTCCACAGTGTCTTTTCGACAGTCCAGCTGAGGTGGTGAGTGGCTACCTTCGCGGCTACTTCAGCGGTGACGGAACTGCGAGCACGAACGCAATCGAGGTACGCGCAACGACGGTGAGCCGAGAACTCAAGGAGGATTTACTCGCTCTACTGACCCGACTCGGTATCGCCGCGTCGGTCAGTATTACAGACCCGGTATCGCTCCGAGAGCAGTTCCCTGATTCGTACGAGAGCAACGACGATTCGATGTCGGCGCGTTCGTACGTCCTCAGCGTCTCTTCTGAGGACGCCGTCGCGTTTGCTGAGACGGTCGGATTCCACCTCTCGCGAAAACAACAGACTCTCGACGCTCAAATCGAGTCGATTGACCACCGCAGCCGTCGCGTCTTCACCGACGGGACCGGCGAGTATCTCGTTGAAGATGTGGCGTCTGTGTCTCACGAATCTGCAGACACCGACCACACCTACTGTCTCACCGTTGAGGAAACACACTCGCTCGTCGCGAACGACCTCTCGACGAAGCAGTGTGACGGCGACGAAGACTGTGTAATGCTCCTGATGGACGGTCTCCTGAACTTCTCGAAGGAGTATCTCCCCGACCAGCGCGGTGGCCAGATGGACGCGCCGCTGGTGATGTCCTCCCGTATCGACCCCTCGGAAATCGACGACGAGGCGCACAACATGGACATCGTGGACCGGTACCCCCGGGAGTTCTACGAGGCGACCCGCGAGCAGGCCGACCCCGAGGACGTTGATATCCAAATCGCAGAAGACACCCTCGGCACGTCCAGGGAGTACAGCGGCTTCGACCACACTCACGACACGACGGATATCGCGCTCGGGCCGGACCTCTCGGCGTACAAGACGCTTGGGAGCATGATGGACAAGATGGACGCCCAACTCGAATTGGCGCGCAAGCTCCGCGCCGTCGACGAGACGGACGTGGCAGAGCGGGTCATCGAGTACCACTTCCTGCCGGACCTCATCGGGAATCTGCGCGCCTTCAGCCGGCAGGAGACGCGGTGTCTCGACTGCGGCGAGAAGTACCGCCGGATGCCCCTGACCGGCGACTGTCGGGAGTGTGGCGGACGCGTGAACCTCACGGTACACGAGGGGTCCGTCAACAAGTACATGGACGTGGCAATCCGCGTTGCCGACGAGTTCGGCTGCCGTGAGTACACTAAACAGCGGCTGAAGATTCTCGAGCGGTCGCTGGAATCCATCTTCGAGAACGACAAAAACAAACAGGGGAGCATCAGCGACTTCATGTAACCCCACTTTTTGCGCTAACTGCACAGCGACAGCACAGCCACCGCGACCGCTCACGATGATTTAGTAGCTGTCTGCCATTCTCTGTCGCATGGTCAACGAAGCCGACATCGAGTGGACCGACCAGGAGGGCGAGGAGACGGCGTTCCAGCGGAAGAAACTGGCTGCAGCGAGCGATGGTGAGGACCTCGGCTGCTCGCTGTACGAACTCGACCCCGGCGAGCGACCGTGGTCGCTGCACTACCACACCGGAAACGAGGAGGCGTTCTACGTGCTCGCTGGCGAGGGGACTCTCCGGCGGGGTGAGGAGGCCGAGGACGTGGCGCTCGAACCGGGGGAGTACGTCGCCTGTCCGGCCGACGCGTCGGGCGCGCACCAGATCGTGAACGACGGGGACGAGCCGCTGCGGTATCTCGCCGTCTCGACGATGCACGAGCCGGACGTGCTCGTGTACCCCGAGGTGGACGGTCTCGGCGTGATGGCCGGCTCGCCGCCGGGCGGTGACGGCGAGCGGTCGGTGTCGGGCTTCTACCGGCGCGGCGACGCCGTCGAGTACTGGGACTGAGTCGGGAAACACGGAAGGCTATCGCCCGCGTACTTCGAGCCATGACGGAGTCAGCGACGTTCGTGTACGACGACGAGTGCGGCTTCTGTACGTGGTGTGCCCAGCGGCTCATCGACCACTCCGAGCTCGCCGTCATCGGCTTTTCCGACCTCGACGACGAGCAGCGTGAGCGACTCCCCGAAGACTGGCGGGAGGGAGCACACCTCATCACGGACGAGCAGGTGTACTCCTTCGGCGAGGCCATCGAACAGGCGTTCGAGCGGAGCGACCTCGCCCCGCCGAAATCCGACGATACACTCGATTTCCTCCGGCAGTTCAGCGACTACAACCGCCTGCGCGAACGGCTGTACCGCGAGGCGGCCGACCGCCGCGCGCTCTGGGGGAAGTTCGCCAGACAGGAGACCCCCGTACGCCGCAACTGAACAGGGGTCGGCTATATATCGAAAACGCCACCGTTTCGGGTGGAAGTGTGCGTTCGCGTATCACACTCGAAGTAGCTTCTTTGCGGCCCGCGTCCCAGCGAGGGTATGCCCGGTCCCGTGTTCATCGAGGGTGACCGCATCGACCTCCACGTCATCGAGGAGTCAGACGCCGAGACCATCCAACAGCTGGTGAATCAGCCGGCGATTCGACAGGACCTCGGAATGACGACCCCGATTGCCCTCCACGACGAAGAGGAGTGGATTACGAGCGACGACGAGGGCACGACGCTGCTCATCGGACTCGACGGCGAGCCGGTCGGCACAATCGGCATCGACGACCCCGGCACGTGGGGTACCGCGAACATCAGCTACTACCTCGACCCCGAGCACTGGGGGAACGGGTACACGAGCGAGGCGCTGCATCTGCTCGCGCAGTACGCGTTCGGCGAGCGTCGAGTCGCGAAGCTCACGGGTGACGTGTACGCGACGAACGACGCCTCGGCGGGGGTGATGGAGTCCGTCGGCTTCGTGCAGGAGGGTCGCCGCCGGAAGGAAGCGTTCGTCGACGGCGAGCGCATCGACGTGCTCCGCTACGGCCTGCTCGCCGAGGAGTACGAGGCTCCCGAGTAGGAGTCTGTCGTCGCGGTTGGTGTGCGGTGACTGACTGTGCTGTAGCTACGCGGTCGCTGTGCCGTTGCTGTGGCTGTGCCGTTGCGGCTGCTGTGCGGTCAGCGTCGAAAGAAACTGCGCGGCGAACGCCGGAGGCGTGAGCCGTAGCGGGCGGCGACTACCGCGCGCCGTAGGCGCGCGACTGGAGCCGCCCGCGCATATTTTCAACCAGTTTTTGCATCGATGCGGGAACGTAGTTCCCGCAGGCCGTGCGAACGGGCGCAATACGCCCGTGAGCAGAGACTGAGCGCGCTGCAAGCGCGTGAAGGAAGTGTAAAAAGTGGAGTTACATCATGCCGCCCATGCCACCCATACCGCCCATGCCGCCACCCATACCGCCGGGTGCACCGCCTTCGTCCTCCTCGCCCTCGGTGGAGAGGTCGCCGGCGGAGATGATGTCGTCGATTTTCAGCACGAGGTTGGCGGCCTCGCCGGCCGAGGACAGCGCCTGCTTTTTTGCGCCGGGAGTCTCGACGATACCGGCGTCGAACGTGTTCTCGACCTCACCGGTGTGGACGTTGATACCGACCTGCTCGTTGCCCTCACTGTGGGCCGCACGGAGGTCGACCAGCGTGTCGATGCTGTCGTAGCCGGCGTTCTCAGCGAGCACCCGCGGGACAACCTCGAGCGCGTCGGCGTAGGCCTCGACGGCCAGTTGCTGGCGACCACTGACACTGTCGGCGAACTCCCGCAGTCGGCTCGCCACCTCAATCTCGGGCGCGCCGCCGCCGGGTAGCACCTGCCCGGTCATGAGTGCACCACCCACAACGTCGAGCGCGTCGTTCACACCACGCTCGATCTCGTCGACGACGTGGTCGGTCGAGCCGCGGAGCAGGAGCGTGACACCGTGGGCGTTCTCGGCTGTGCCCTCGATGTAGAACAGCTCCTCGCCCTCGTCGCGGCGCAGACTGCCGGCACCCAGGTCCGCCTCGGTGGCCGTCGAGAGATCCGAGACGACCTTCGCGCCGAGCACCTCGCGGAGGAACTCGATGTCCGAGCGCTTGACCCGCCGGAGCGCCAGGATACCCTCCTTCGCGAGGTAGTGCTGGACCATGTCGTCGATACCCTTCTGACAGAGCACCGCGTCCGCACCCAGATCGACGATATCGTCGACGAGCGCACGCAGCTCCTGTTCTTCCTGCTGGAGGAACTCGTCGAGCTGACCGGGGTCGGTAACGCTGACCTGCGTGTCCGCCTCGGCCTCCGAAAGCTCCAACGGCTCGTCGACCAGCAACACGTCTCCGTCCTCGACGGTCGTCGGCATGTCCTCGTGGACAGGGTCTTTGCTTATCGCTCCCCCTTCGAGCAGCTCCGAACCGGCAGGGCTCTGACCGGTCTGTGTCTCGATTTTCAGGAAGGCGAGATCCACGACCGTCGAGCCGTCGTCGGCCTCGACGGTGACCGCCTGCGCGGCGTCGACCACCAGCTCCGAGAGGTGGTCGCTGTACTGCTCTGCACCCTTTCCGGTCATCGCGGTCCCGGCAACCTGCTTGAGTGTCTCGTCGTCGTCGTTCTCGATGTCGACCGCGACCGCCTCGAGCTCGTCGCGAGCCTGCTCGCTCGCCAGTGTGAACCCCTTTATGATCGCTGTCGGGTGGATGTCCTGGTCGAGCAGGTCCTCGGCGTTTTTCAGGAGGTCGCCCGCGATCGCCACCGCGGTGGTCGTCCCGTCACCGGCCTCCTCCTCCTGGGTCTCGGCAACCTCGACGACCATCTCCGCGGTCGGGTTGTCGATGTCCATCTCGTCGAGGATTGTCACGCCGTCGTTTGTGACGACGATGTCACCGAGCGAGGTGACGAGCATCTTGTCCATTCCCTTTGGACCGAGTGTGGAGCGTACCGACTCCGCCACCGCACGGGCCGCCGCGATGTTGTGCTCCTGTGCACTCTTGTCTTTCATCCGCTGTGCGTCGTCGCCGAGGATGATCATCGGCTGTCCCTGCATCCGCTGCTGTTGACTCATGTTCATTCCAAAATTGCATGTGGTTCTATATAAATGTGTGTGTTTCTGGCCTCCTGGTGTCTGTGTGGATTGTTATCAACATCCCCGAAAATCGGCGGTACAGCCGCTCGAAATCCCGTTCCGCGCGAGCAACAGACCGGTCTCTGTGACTCACACGACACAGTTTTTATACCGTCGAACTGTTCAGGTGGGACTGCCACCGTCGGTGACAGCAGATAACGCGGTTCGTTGGGGGACGGCGACGGAACCGGTCGACCGCGGTGTTAATACACAGGTGAGAACGAACTTCCTGTATGTCCGCTGTACCGTTCCCCGGAGCCGGTGTGCTGAGCGCCACGACCGCTCTGTTCGGTGTTCTGATACTCGTTACGGTGATATGGATGTCACGGGTCGTCTCCAGAGACGCACGGGAGCGTGGAATTCCGGAGAGGGCAGCGACGTGGTGGGCGTTCGGTGTCTCGTATCTCGCCCCGTTCGTGGCTCCGGTGTATCTGGTGCGGGTCGTTCGCTCGCGCCGGCGGGAGACCCCCCTGTCGACCCGTGACCGGTGGGTTGTCTGGCTGTTCTGTAGCCTCGTCGTCTCGTTTATCATTTCGGCGACTCTCACACCACCGGACCCGTTCTCGCAGGTGCTCGCGCTGCTCGCCGTCTTCCCCCTGGCCGCTCTCGGGGCGTACGTCCTGCTGTTCCGGAACCCTCACTGGCTGTTGCCCGACCGACCGGCCTGACGGTCCATACTGACGGACCAGTCAGGAACGCCCACCACCGGCAGAGAGCCGCCGGAGACAACCTGACTCCGGGCGGAGACACCACCCGGACTAGTTCCGGAGACGGGCGACCATGCTACCAACTGCCGGCGTCCGACTCGCCGTCGACCTGGAGCGTCTGGAGTCCGTCGACGAGTCGCCGTGCGTCCGTCACCTTCTCGCGCCCTCGGCGGTGGAGGTTGTCCACGTTCGACGGTGTCGTCTCCATCGCCTCCGCGGCGGCCTGCCGGTCCACGCCGGCCTGTTCACGGAGGAGATACGCAAGCGCCTGCCGTTCGGTGAGTATCGCCCCCGCGAGACTGTCGGCGATATCGCGGGCCGTCTCGACCAGATCCCCGATGTCGGCCGTCTGGACAGTCCAGTTCCCGCAGTTGAGACAGGTCGCCCCTCTCTCTGCCCGGAGCGGACCGGCCGGGTGTGTGCTCGCGTACCCGCAGACAGTACAGGTGAACAACCGCGCGACGGGTTCGTTCACCTCGGGACGGCTCTCGCCGGAGGAATCCGATCTGCTGTCTCCCATTGCATCCAAAACAATGCAACCAGCGGTACTAAGCTTTTGCATCGGTTTCAATGCAACCCGACAGCAGCGGTATCCGGCAGGCCGGAACGGGGCTCAATCGCACACGAGTTGGTCCCCCGCTGGAGGGGTTCTGTCAGTACGCCCTAAACTCGGGGACAACGACCGTGAACGCTACTGAACTGGCGTCCGACACCTACGTATCGGCAGAACGGGAGTCCACCGACAGGCCAACGGCTTCAGCCGTTGGTAGCTGACAAAAGAACTATGCGGGCGACAGACCACACTCCGGGTATGAGCGTCGACACCCCGGAGCTGGCTTTCGAGGATGGACTGTTGCCGGCGGTCGCACAGGATGCCGACACGGGCGAGGTGCTGATGCTCGCGTACGTGTCCCGGGAGGCACTCGCACAGACCCGCGAGACGGGGCTCGCACACTACCACTCGCGCAGTCGCGACGAGCTCTGGCAGAAAGGCGAAACCAGCGGTCACGTCCAGCACGTCGAGCAGGTCCGTGTCGACTGTGACGGTGACGCCCTGCTGTACCTCGTCGACCAGGATGGCGGGGCCTGTCACACCGGGTACGAAACGTGTTTCTACCGCACACTCGACGGCGAGACGGTCGCCGACCGGGCGTTCGACCCCGAGGAGGTCTATGAGTAGCGCGGACACCACCACCGAGACCGGGGCGCTCGTCGACCGGCTTGAGCGGACAGAACGGCAGGTGTTCGCGGCACAGGCACGCGTCGAGGAGTTTGGACAGGAGGATATCGAACAGCTGGCCGACGCCTACCGGGCGTTCACGGGTCTGCTCGACCGCTACGAGGATCAAGTCGTCGGCGATGCGGGTGACGTACAGACGATCGTCGAGTTCCAGAGCCAGGTCGCGGAGGTCTACGGCAACATTCCGTCGGATACACTGCTGTATGCGACCTTCGAAGAGTCTGCCGATTACCTCAAGCAGAAGTACTTCACCGAGTCGGACTTCGAGCACGTGCGCGAACAGCTGGAGCCGGTCGGCGATATCGTGGCCCGACTGGACGAGTACCAGCAGAGACAGCGGGAGTACCGCGACGTGCGCCAGGCGGTCCGGCGGGAGATACGCAGCCTGCGAGAGCGTATCTCGGAGTCCGAGCGACTGGTCGAACTGAGCGACGCGGACCTGGACGCGCCGACCGACCGGCTGCGCGAGCCGATAGAGACGTACAACGAGCGGGCCACCCAGGCCTTTCAGGCGTTCGTCGAGGACGAACCCTCGCGCGAGGTGGTCGCGACGCTCGACGCAATGGAGGCGTACCCGCTGGTGCCGTTCGAGTCACCGCCGGACACGCTGACGACGTACTTACAGACGACCGAACCCGGTGAGATGCCGGTGCCGAAGCTTCTCGAGTACACCCGATACTCCCGGTCGAAACTCCGTCACTACGTCGACGACCCCGGTCGATTCGAGCGTGTCGTCGGGGGGCAGGAGACGTTCCTGTCGAGACTCGACGCGGAGCCGCTCCGGATCGACTGGCCACCGCCGACGTCTGAGGGGCTCCGGTACCGCTGTCGGGAGCTGACGGCCGCGCTCAACCGGATTGCACCCTCTGTCGTCGAGCAGTTGCGGGCCGTCGCGGCCCTCCCGCGGGCGACCGACTACGAGCGCCTGCATCACAGCGCCACCGCAAGCCAGCAACTCACCGACGAGGACCGCAGACAACTCCGGTCCGGCGATATCGAGGCGACCCTGACCGATCTGCGCGAGCAACGCGACCGTCTCCAACAGGCGCTCGACGACAGCCGCGACCCCCCGTAGCCACCGGCGAGAGATCGCGACCGACGATGCGCTCCGGTGCGAGCACAGCCCGGTTGCCGCACCGATACGATGTTCTCGCACCCGGAGCCGATGACAAAGGGTACAGACTTATTAGGGTCGGGACACCCAGTTCAGACGTGTCCCGGGGGAGTGAACAAACGACGGTGTTGATCGTCGACGACGAGCGGGAAGTCGCGGATGTGTACGCACTCCGGCTCGACGGCAAGTTCGAGACACGGGTAGCCTACAGCGGTCCGGAGGCGCTCGACGTGCTCGGCGAGTCGGTCGACATCGTGTTGCTGGACCGCAGGATGCCCGACCAGTCCGGCGACGAGGTGCTCGCTGAGCTCCGCGAACGGGGCCACGACTGCCGGGTCATCATGCTTACGGCGGTCGACCCTGGCCGCGATATCGTCGAGATGAACTTCGACGACTATCTCTGCAAGCCAGTCGAGAAAGACGACCTCGTCAGTGCAATCGAGCAACAGATTCAGGTTAAACAGCACGAGGGTCGGTTGGGGGAGTATCTCGAGGTGTGCTCGAAGCTCTCACTGCTGGAGGACCGACTCCCGCCGGGAAGCAAAGAACTCGACCAGCTCCGCCGACAGGCAGACCAGCTCGAGTCCGAGCTCGACGGCCATCTCGATGATCTCGACGATGTCGACTCCCTCGCGACGTTCGACGCATCGTTCACGAGCGTCGACCGTCATCCGGGCTAACGGTCTCGCACCGTCAGAGCGCCACTGTTTTCTACCCTGCCGACAGCAACGCCTCGGACAGACGGCTGGTCGAGAGGGCGACGGGTCGGGATGTCATACGGTCGTGCGTGAGTATCTTTAACACCGTCCCGAACTCCGGGAGGAACAGCCCGTGAACGGAGAGTCTGTGACGGCCCGGCGGTAACGAGTCACGCACGACGTATCACACACTGTCGCCCGGGTGCGTCGCCGGCCAAGATGTGACAGTTCGGCACGGAGAAGTTTAGAACGTTGACAGTTCTCCGTTGATGACCCGGCGGGTGATGTCGGTCACACCGGCGAGTTCGGCGTCGACGAGAGTCTCGATGTCGTCGCGGACGTCCGCAAGCGCGACACCCTCCTCGGTGGCGACGGAGATATCCGCAACGTGAGGGTAGTCGATCGGCTGGCCGATCTGGCTGAGCAGGCGCACGTGCAACTGACGAACACCGTCGACCTCGTCGGCGACCGACGCGGCGATCTCGGTGCTCAGGAGGTTGTAGATCTTACCGATGTGGTTGACAGGGTTCTTACCGCTCGTGGCCTCCAGGCTCATCGTCCGGTTGGGGGTGATGAGCCCGTTCGCACGGTTGCCCCGGCCGACCGAGCCGTCGTCGCCGTGTTCGGCGCTCGTGCCGGTCGTCGTGAGGTAGATCGAACCCGTCTCGTAGTCGTCGGCGGTGTTGACGTGGACAGTCACCTCGCGGTCGGTGTGCTCGCGGGCCAGGTCGGTTACGTACTCTTTGACCCCGGCGACGGCATCGCGGTACGCGTCCATTCCCTCGATGTACCGGTCGACCATCGCGGCGGCGACGGTCACGTCGATGTGGTCATCATCGCGTTTGCCCATCACCTTTATATCTTCCCCGACCTCGGGATGGTCGGCCCCGTAGACCCCGTTGAGCCGGGTCTCAGTCTCGTAGACGATGCGCTCGGTCTCCGACAGCGGCGCGTGACCCACCCCGTAGCTGGTGTCGTTCGCCATCGGAACGGCCCCCTCCTCACCGAAGACGTTCACCAGGTCACCGCTCCCTTCGCCCAGGCGGACATCGATGACGATATCGGAGCCGACATCCAGATTGGGAAACTGCTCGCCGAGATACTCCCGTGCGGTTCGGAGCGCGACTGTCTCGGCCGGCAGCGACTCGCCCTGGTAGCGTTTCGTCGCCCGGCCCACCACCAGCAGATAGATCGGTTCGAGCATCTCGCCGCCGCCGAACGCCGGCCCCGCCCGGCCGGCCGCGAGCTGTGTCTCGTCCGTGTTGTAGTGCAGCGGTTTGCCGAACCGGTCGAGGTACATCTGACCGAGTTCGCGCGAAACCGCCTCTGCGACCCCGTCACAGATCGAGTCAGGGTGTCCCAGCCCCTTTCGCTCGACGATCTCTATCTCCTGATCCTCGACTGTCAGCCCGCTCGTCGGGTGAATCCGCACGTTCCGGTCGCTCATTGCTCGCCCGTTCGTCACCACCCCGTCTATAATTTTCGGAACGCATACTCAGGCCGGCTGTAAGGAGTCACAGACATACACCATCACGGTGTCGTGGTGACCAGCGACGCTCGCGACTCGGGGCGGCGGTTATACTGTCGGACGTAACTTCGTGAGGATACTCGCCACCCCGGGGTGGCGAAACTCTTCGGTGACTTACGTCTGACATCCGAGATAACCCTTGCTGCGTTCGATACCACGGACACTACCTGCGTCGGTCGTTCTCATCATCAACACTGTTTGGTCACGCGCTGATACGGAGGGGTCAGAGGTTTCATCACTAGAAACAGCCCCAAGGGTTTTCTCACCGACCCCCCGGCTTCCGTGCAACAGGCCTCTCCCGTCCCGTCGGGACGATTGGCTGCTGTCGACCGCTGGTACGCCCTGCGGGGAACCGACGGGTACAGGCGTCCGGGTGATGTATCACCGATATGGTCGAGCGGTCGGGAACCTTTCGCGTCTACCGGGTCACGGAGTCGGTCCCACAGATCAATCTGCAGGCGACAGAGACACCGACGCTGTACTCGGTGTACCAGACGGGCTACGGCGACCGGCAGGAAGCGGTCGACGCTCTTGAGACCGGTAATCTCGTTGAGGCGACACTGGAGGGGGACCCGACAGCAGATGGAGAACCGTGGCGGTTGGCCCGCTTCGAGCGTGTCGGAGATGTCCAGATTGGGTTCGCCGTCGACGTAACACCACCCGATGTCGCGCGGGAGCTCTGGACCGACGGACAGACCGACCCCGCCACCACGGTGCTGACCGCCGATGGGTCATCCGTTGCCGCGTGTGGTGTCCAGCCACGTGCCCCGCTGCCGAACGGTGCGTTCGTCCCCAACGTTCTCACGGGGCTGGTACCGCTAGAACCGCAGTTCGCGTCCGTACCAGGTGTCGGTGACCCGGCGGTCGAGGCGCTCTTTCTGGACCCCGACCCGCCGGGAGCCGGGAGCCACACGACGCCGTACGGTGTTTTACTCCTGTTCACGGCGGCCGGGACGACACTCGCCGACCGGTTCCGGGAGACGTATGACTGTCCCAGAGGGGCCGACACCCGCCCCGAGTTCGACCCCTACGGTATCTGAGCGAGCGTCGTGTCCCGGCGGTCACCGACACCCGCCAACAGGCATCTCAACGAGACCGAGGAGGGACTCGCCCGAAACTTCGAGCTGGCCCGGGCAGTATCGTCCACCTGACCACAGCTCGGGGCGCGGTCTGACTCAGACAGGTGCGCGCCCTTTATATCGGGTGGACGACAATATCCACTGTCTTCGAGTTGGTATCCCTTTGTAGGATCTTGAGGAACTACGTTCGGGGAATCCGGACTGAGAGAGCCGCGACGCACGACCGTATCAGACAGTCGGGCGTCGCCCAAGACGGCGGGGTTCTCTCGCCGAATCAAGGTAGCTTCGACCTGTGGCAGGTCGTCGGAGGGACACACAGCGTCGTCGACCGCGTTTCTCGCGCAGTTCAGTCACAAGAGCCCACGAAACCGCCACCACAGTGCTCGTGCTCGCCGACGACAGGTCACCCGAGGTCGCTCAGAAACGGGCTGCGGTCGGCGTGATGGAGGTCCAACCCAACTGTCCCGGTCGCCGAGCGTACGACCGTCCGGGCGGCCCCCGTCGTGTCGATGTAGTTCGAGAGCGACTGGTGGTCGACTCCGCCCGCGACGAGCAACCGCTGGTCCTCACCCCCGTCGGTGATCTCCAGAACGTACAGTCGGGTGCCCTCAATATCGACGTACTCGATCTCTGTCTCGAGGGGTGACCCGTCCACGCTGTGCTCCCGGAGTTCGGCGATAGTGTCGTCGGAGACGGTAAACGAGAGTGTCATCGGTCGGTCCGATTGCTGTTGCACAGCACCAAAATCCGCGAACACCTCGACAACGGCGTCCCCCGCCTCCCGGTAGGCCGCCGCTCTGGCTCGTACCTGTTCTCTGATCTGCTGCCATACGGCCGTTCGTGGTCTGTCTGGTGACATCTGTTTTTACCCTCCTGCACCGCTGGCTGCGGCCGCGGCCTCCTCTTCCTCGTTTTTGAGGTTGGTTTCGGCGTCGATTGCGTCCCGGACCCCATCACCGAGGGCGTTGAACCCCGTCACGACGATGACAATCAACACGCCGGGGATAGTGGCGATATGCCAGGACCGTGTCGTCAACAGCGGTTGCCCGACGTTGACCAGGCGACCCCACTCCGGTGTCGGCGAGGAGACCCCGAGGCCCAGAAACGACAGTCCCGCTGTCCCGATGATGACCCCTCCGAGATTCATCGACGCGTACACGAGGAGGTAGCCGACAATATACGGCAGGATGTGTCGACGCATGGTCGTCTGTGGGGCGAGACCGTAGCTGTCGGCGGCATCGACCCACGTCCGCTCGGAGACCTGCAGTGCCGGACCCCGGATGGCACGCCACAGTGACGGCCAACCGGTGAACGCAAATATCAGGGCGAGTAACACTCCACCGCTGTACAGCCCGGCAATCCAGGTCTGTGAGAGTACAACCGACAGCATAATTACGACGAGCAACTGTGGGAGTGACTGTGTCGCATCGCTCAACAGAACAATAAGCAGGTCGACGAGACCGCCGTAGTACGCGCTAACTAGCGCCAACCCAACGGCAACAACGGCACTGATCGAGATGGCCAGCAGACCGATAAACAGGGAGATACGCGACCCGAGTGCCACCTGTGTGAACAGGTCCTGTCCGGAGGGCATCGTTCCAAACGGGTGAAACCGGCCGTAGTTGTCGTAGCTGAGTGGGCCGATGTGTCGGTTAGAGATCCCCTGTGAGGTGGAGTCGATGTTGGCCGCCCCGATGGTGATTGTCTCGACCTGTCCGGTCGTGTCGTCGTAGTATCGCAACTCGTTGCTGTACGGGTCGATTGCGTTCCGCTCGAGTGTTGTCGGGCTGAGTGCGGGGGCAAACAGCGCGAGGACGAGAAAGGACAGCACGATGAGTAGACCGAACTGTCCCCACCGGTGTTGTCCGAACCGCCGGACAATATCGTCGACCGGGGTCCAACTCGCCGTCCGATACCGGTTGCGATAGAGAAGGTACCCACGCCAGAGCCAGTACAGACACAGGAACCCGTAACCGTAGATGAGCAGGAGTCTGAGTAGCCACACAGTGGCCGGTGAGAGCCCGAGAAACGTCCCCTGCCAGCCCTCACCCGGAACCTGCACGCCCCGGTTGGAGAACGTCTCCTGGCTCAACAACACAGGAAGCTGCTCTGTGGCCTGGTGGAACCCAGGCCCGAGTGGCAGTATCCCGGTGACAAACTGCAACACAGCCCCGAGCTGTGGGAGCAACAACAGCCCGGCGATACCCAACCACGCCCGTGTCGGTGTCACCGGTAACAGCTCTAGACGCGTGCTATCGTCGGCCCCGGGATCCGGGTGTGATACCTGTTTGCTCATTATCGTTTCTCGTAGCCGATTCGCGGGTCGATGAGTGTGTAGAGAATGTCCTGCAGGATATTGATTGTCACGGTGAGCAGTATAAAGATGAACATCAGTGAGCCTGCGAGCGGGAGGTCCCCGCTTGTCATGGCGTCGAAGAAGAGTGTTCCGATGCCGTTGATACCGAACACAACCTCCACCAGCACGGAGCCACCGACCAGCACGTACGCCTCGCTGGTCACGACCGGGATCAGGGGGATCATCGCGTTGCGCAACATGTGTTTGCCGATGAGTCGCCGCCGCGAGACACCGACAGCCCGTGCCGTATCGATAAAGTCCTCGTTCATTATCTCGAGTACGGCAGTCCGGGACAGGCGGAGTTCGTTACCCATCGACGCGGACCCGAGTACGAACGCAGGGGGGAGAATCTGTTTTGTGGCGGTCACGAACCCCTCCGGCGTCCCGAGACTCGACAGGTCGGGGGCGCCGATGAGCTCTGTCTCGATAATAAACGACTGCCATCCACTTCCAAAAAACAGGCTGTCAGTCTGGGAAAGCAGCGCCAGCAGGATAGCCGCGAGCCAGAAGTTCGGCATGGCACGCCACATGATACCGGTGATCGACGCCGTGTAGTCACGCTTCGTGTTCACGTTGAGTCCGGCGTATATGCCGAGCGGGATCCCGATAAACACGGGGATCAGAATCGCCCAGAGCCCCAGCCAGATGGTGCGGGGTGCAAACTGTGCCAGCAACGAGACGGTGTCCTGTCCCGGGTACAACACCCACGACTGGCCCAGGTCGAACGTGACCAGGTTGGTCATGTACTCGATGTACTGCTCGAGAATCGGGTCGTTCAGCCCGAGTTGCTCCTCGATGCGCTCCAGTTGCTCCTGTGCCTCGGCGCTGTTCACCGGTCCGACAATCGCGGCCGCGGGGTTGAGCGGTCCCAACCGGATGATAGCAAACGTCGCTGTCGTCCCGAGCCACAGGACCGGAATCGCCAACAGGAGCCGTTTGAGCAGATATACGAGTCGGTTCATACCATCGTCTGAGTCTCGCCGCCGATTGCTACCGCAGACCGAGCCGGTATCAACTGAACGTGACCCCGTCGAACAGGCGGTCGTGGAACCCGCTCGTCTGGATCGGCACGTCAACCTCGTCGTACCAGGACTGCCGGCCGCGCGGGTGGTAGTTCGTCAGATAGATGGCGTCTTCCCAGATTGCCTCTTCCATCTCGATAAACGCGTCGGCACGGGCCTGCTGTGCCTCGTCGGTTGGTTCAGGGTTGCTCTGGACTGTCTTCCAGGCGTTTGCGGCGCGCTGGGACGCGTCGGAGGGGTCCTCCCGCCACCGGACGAGATTGCCGTCGTACGGTCGGCCGAACTTCAGCATGTCCTGCGGTGAGGGGTACTCCAGGCCGTTCCCGAGAGTGTACATATCGAGGTTACCGCTGACCGCCTCGTCGATGATGGTGTTGAACGGCGCGCGCTCGATCTGGAGATCGATGTAGATCGACTGTGCCTTTCCCCGGATGAGGTTTGCGATCTGCGAGTATGCGTCGGGGTTCCGGTCGTTGTACAGGGTCAGAGTGAGCGGTGCACGATTGTTCTCACTGTAGCCCGCCTCCTGCATGACAGTTCTTGCCTGGTCGAGCTGTGCCTCGCGGTAGCCGTAGGGGAAGTTCTCTTCGGCGTGCTGGTCGTAGGCCTCTTTCCCGCCGGGGTAGACCGTTGGCGGTGCCTGGTGATAGGCGGGTTCACCAACACCGCGGAACCCCTGCTCGACGAAGTTCTCTTGATTCACCGCGTAGTTGAGCGCCTGACGGACCGGCTTCTCCACGCGAGAACAGTCAAAAATGAAGTACGCTGTGTATGCTTCGTCCCAGGTCGAGTAGTTTGCGGTCCGTCCGTTCTCTAAGGGCCCGTAGGTCCCGACCTCCTGTGAGAGACTGCGTGTCTCCTCGATAGAGACCTTCTCCGGGTCGAACCGGGAGTTCGGTAGCCGGAACACGTCGACGTTCTCGTTCATTGCCCGTCGATAGACGGCCTCTGTGTCGGTTACGACCTGCATCTGTATCTCGTCTGGCCCGGGTGTCTCGCCGTGGTAGTCATCGCGGGCCGACAGAACAACCTCTGTGCCGGTCGACACGGAGTCGATCTCGTAGGGGCCGGTCCCAACCGGGTTCTGTGAGGAGAACTCCGAGTACTCCATCTCGCCGTCGTACCCCTCGATGTCGCCGACGATACCCTCGGGGACCGGGCTCAGGGAGCCGTAGGCAAACCAGAACAGGGCGTCGAAAAACGGCGCATCGAGCGTGACCTCCAGGGTCTGGTCGTCGACAGCCTCGACTGCGAGGCTCCCCGGCTCGTAGACCTCCTGCTCCTCGCCGTCGACCGTCTCGGTCATACTGTCGTACGCGATCTGGAACCCGCCCTCGAGAATCGTCTCGCCCTCGTTGCTGTTATCGGATGCAGCTAGCCGCTCCCAGGAGTAGACAAAGTCCTGCGCGGTTAACTGGTCGCCGTTGTCGAATGTCACGTCATCCCGCAGCGTGAACGTGTAGGTTCGCCCGTCGTCGGACACCGTGTAATCGGTGACGAGCTGTGCCGCCGGGTTTATCTCGCCCTGTTGCAGTGTGAACAGCTCGCTGAACACGTGGTCGGAGACGATCTGTGACCCGTCCCCCTTTATCTGGACCGGGTCGAAGTTCGACGCCTCCGGAATCGACAGCGACAGCACGTTTGCTCCGGCCGTGTCACCGTTCTCTCCGGCCGTGTCACCGTTCTCTCCGGCCGTGTCACCGTTCTCTTCGCCGTTGTCCGCGCTCCCATCGTTGGTCCCGTTGTCGTCAGATGAGTCACTGTCCCCCCCGATACATCCGGCCAGACCGACCGTCGCTACCCCGCCCGCAGTTTTCAGAATTGTCCGTCGTGACGTCCCGCGCTGTTGGTCTTTCTCGGACACGTTTACACCGTGGGGAAACGGGGTCATAACTCACTCCAAGGCGGCAAGACTGGTGGTATCCAAAGAGTATAGACATCGCCAGGACCAGAAATACCAGTTGTAACAGTCGACTATTGTTCGATACATAGCTCTGTTGAGCCGGTTCGTCCCCAGCCAAGGCACACAACGACCACGGAGACAGAGCCGACCCGCCGTCAGCGCAGCGCGTCGGGAGGCTCCTGATACCCGGTTTGGTGACGGACACACCTGCTCTGTCGTTCCTCACCGACGGGGTGGCTCTCGTGGCCGTCGTCGTCACAGACAGAGCCAAACTCCTCGGCGAGCAGCGCCGCTGCGGCACCGGGGTCGGTGCTGGCCTGTTCCGCCGCTGTGGTGAGTGTCTCCGACACATCCGGGGGGAGGTCGAGATCCTCGAACAGTTCGGTCGTGATCGAGTCGATCGACCGGCTGTCGGAGCTGATGCCGAGTCGGCGCAGCAACGAGCGGGTTATCGGTTCGCTTCGCCTGGCACGCTGGTTCAGGAGATCCCGGAACGTCTCGATTGCCTCCCAGGCGGCCGGCGAGAGCCGTGCTGTTCCTTCCGGCCGGATCTTGACCGGACAGCGGGTCGCAAACGGACAGCCGTCGGGTGGATACCGCGGGTTCGGCGGTGACCCGCGGAGGGACACACGCTCCAGATTCGGCGGTGCTGGACTCGAAGAGCCCGGAATCGCCGAGAGCAGGGACAACGTGTAGGGGTTCGCCGGTGACTCGAACACGGCCTCTGTCGGACCGATCTCCATTATACTACCGAGATACATCACCGCGACGCGGTCCGTGATGTGTCTGACCACAGAGAGGTCGTGCGCGATGAACAGCATCGTGATGTTGAGTGTCTCCTGGAGCTCCTGTAATAGGTTTATAACGCGTGCCTGGACCGAAACGTCCAGTGCGCTGACCGGTTCGTCGAGGATAAGAAACTCCGGTTCCAGTGATAGCGCCCGGGCAATACCGATCCGCTGTCGTTGCCCGCCGGAGAACTGATTGGGATACCGGTAGAAGTGCTCCTCTAGTAGGCCAACCCGATCGAGTAACTCGAAGACACGCTCGTCTCGCTCCGTCGAGGTCCCCCAGTCGTGTGCCTCCAGGGGTTCTTTCACAATCTGGCCGACAGTCATCCGGTTGTTCAGACTCTCCTCAGGGTCCTGGAACACGAACCCGACCGTGCGCTGCCACTCCCTGAGTGGACCCCCTGAGAGGTCGGTCACGTCGCGGTCACCGGCCAGCGCCGACCCCTCGGTGGCCGTCTCGAGTCCGGCTAACGTTCGACCGAGAGTCGTCTTCCCGCAACCGGACTCCCCGACGAGACCGAGAATCTCCCCCTCTCTTATGTCGAACGATACCCCGTCGACCGCCCGGACCGGGGGCTCCGGGTCCAGCACCGAACCCGTCTCGTAGTGGGTGTGCAGGTTTCGAATCTCGAGCAACGGGTCACCGGGGGCCGGCCGCCTCGATGTGCTCGACTGTTTGGTACTGTCCCGGACCTCGGCGGTGTCCTCCGCGGTCAGGTTGTTGCTGTCCGACACCTCCGGATGCCGGTCGTCGTGGATGAGACACGCAACCTCGTGGGCGGTCTCGTCGTCGACCGACAACTCCTCCGGGTGAGTCGTCGAACAGGCCGGCGTCGCCGCGGGGCACCGCGGTGCGAACCGGCAGTTCTTTGCCGGTTCTGTCGGGGTCGGGACCTCCCCCTCTATCGTCGGTAGTGACTCCCCCGCGCTCCGACCGGGGATACTCTCTAGCAGTGCCCGCGTGTACGGGTGCTGTGGGTTATCGAACAGCTCGGCCGTCGGGGCTCGCTCGACCACCTCTCCGGCGTAGATAACGTTGACACGGTCGGCCGTCTCCTCGATGACGCCCATATCGTGGGTGATAAACAGGATTGCGAGATCCTCTTGAGCCTGGAGTGTCTCGAGGAGGTCGAGTATCTGTGCCTGTATCGTCACGTCGAGTGCTGTTGTTGGTTCGTCACAGACCAGTAAGTCAGGGTCACAGGCCAGCGCGATGGCGATGACAGCCCGCTGTTGCATCCCACCGGAGAACTGGTGTGGGTACTCGTCGACCCGTCGGGGCGCGTCCGAAATGCCGACAGACCTGAGCAGTTCTACCGCGCGCGTCCGTGCCTCCGACCCCGTCAGCCCCTGATGGATGCGCAGCGCCTCGCGGATCTGGTTCCCCACAGTGTACACGGGGTTGATCGAGTTCAACGGGTCCTGAAACACGATGGCGACATCGCCGCGGTGCTTGTCCCAACCGGTTTGTACGAGATTCTCCCCCCGAAATCGGATCGCTCCCTCCTCGATACGGCCCGGACTGTCAACTAGGCCGAGAATCGACCGGGCGGTCACCGACTTTCCGGACCCGGACTCCCCCACCAGCCCGACTGTCTCACCCGGGTGGATGTCGAACGACACGCCGTCAACTGCGTGAACTGTTTCCTTTCCGGTTCGAAACACTGTCCGGAGATCCTCCACCTCGAGGAGGGGGTCTCTCTCAGCCGTCTGTGCAGTCTCACTCATCTGTGGTTCGACACGGAACTCCCACGACTGTCTCCCTGCGCTGTGCGGACCGGGTGACGTTCGAGCGGGCCACCCCTGCTGTTGCGGACGGACATACACATCGAAACATCCCTCAATCTGTCGGGGAGACACTAAACCCTGCGGTTGTTTTTTATTTTGATTCAGCGAGAGAATCACGGCGTCGGTCAGCACGAGATCGCTGCCATCGGCAAACGATCTGATGTACATTGAGTCGTCGACGCCGATGTTGTGGGAGACAACGCGCTGATCGTACTCGACGCCGCTCACAACGTCGTTGGTGGTGATGCCCTGAACCGGGCCGTCGTCGGCGACGTACGGCGCGAGGTCGTCGAAGAACTGCACTGGGTTGACCCCGTACGCGCGCTGCTTGGGTCGTGCGTGACTCGTTACCGGCGGGCTGTCACAGACTCCCGTTTCACTGGCTGTTTCTCGGAGTTCGGAACGGTGCTTGAAATACTCAGGCACGACCGAACGAACCCCTTGCCGTTCCAGGCCTCTCGGGGATCCGGAACCTCGTCGGCGTCGATGATCGTCGTCGACATGTCGGGCGCGATATCACCGACAGCTTCAAGTGTCCACCGGCCAGCGGTCGGGACAGAGACGAACAGACTGTCGACGAAGTCACGAACCTGCTCGTCGAGCTAGTCGAACTCGATCCACCGAACGACCGCGCCCGTCAGATTCCGGAACCGGAGTTCGCTGGTCGCGGTCCCGTCGGCATCGACCTGAATCGACAGCGAGTGAGTCTCACCCCGACTCTCGATTGCGGTGGTCGAAACACCGCCGGCCGACAGCGACGCGTGCTCTTGTCGCATTTCTGCCGGCCCTGACGCGGGTTCGAGCTAGCCTCCGTGTGCGGGAGGTCCCCGACTGAAGCTCCTCGAGCAGCATTTTTCATCCTAACTGAAGAATTATGTTCAGTTCAATTTTAATTAGCGGTGCCTTTTTTATAATAGTCACAGATTAGTGTACTATGCACATCGCCACTCAACAGGAGATTCGAATCCTCCACGTCGATGACGACCCCTCGATCACGGACCTGACAGGGACGTTTCTCGAACGCGAGGACGACCGGTTCGCTGTTGAGGCAGCGATCAGTGCCGACGAGGGGCTGGAAAGGATCAACGACTGCCCACCCGATTGTGTCGTCTCGGATTACAACATGTCTGGTATGAATGGGATCGAATTCCTGCAGGCTGTCCGGAAAGAGTACCCTGATTTGCCGTTTATTCTCTTTACCGGCAAAGGTAGCGAGGCCGTTGCCAGCGATGCTATCTCGGCCAACGTCACCGACTATCTCCAGAAAGGCAGCGGCACCGAACAGTACGAACTGTTGGCCAACCGGATCCGCAACGCCGTCCACGCACGACGCGAGACCCGCCGGGCCGACCGACAGGAACAACTGATGCGGTTGACCGAGTTCGCCGGTGAGACAGGTGGGTTTGAGATCGACATGGACAGCGGTGACCTCGTGCTGACTGACGGTACTCGCCGACTCGTCGGGTTGTCTGACGACACTCAGATTACACTGGAGGAAGGGATCGAACTCTACCACCCGGACGACCAGGCCGACGTCCGACAGACCCTCAACCGGGCAGTCGAGACCGGCGAAAAAACACATGGAACATGGCGTCTCCAGACGCTTGACGGCGACGAACGTCTCGTGAACGTGACGCTGGTGCCAGCTACCGAGAACGGCGACACCACCATACTTCGGGGTTCCGTCCACGACGTTACTGAGCGCAGAGAGCGTCGGCGGGAACTCGAACAGATCGAGACGGTGTTCAACAATGCACAGGACGGCCTGTTTCTGATGAACGCCGACGAGGGATTCACCACCGAACGGGTGAACCCGGCGTACGAGGAGACCAGGGGAGTGGCGGCCGAGGAGGTCCGTGGACAGCCCCTCCGGGAGGTTCTCGGAGAGCGAGCAGGAGCAGTTGCAGAACGCCAGTGTCGTGAGTGTGTCGAGCGCAGGGAGAGTCTCGAACTCGAGAGAACACTCCAGCGCGAGGGAGAGCAGACCCACTACGTGACGCAAATCGCGCCAGTCGTCGTCGACGGATCGGTCGAGTATATCGCCGGCTCACTCCGCAACGTTACGGCCCAGCGGGAACGCCAGCAGGAACTCCAGCGTCTCCAGCAGGCTATCGACGACGCCAGTGTCCCGATCACGCTCGCTGACCCATCACAAGAGGACAATCCGCTGGTCTACGTCAACGATGCGTTCGAGGAGATGACTGGCTATCCACCTGAGGAAACGCTCGGGCGCAACTGCCGGTTTCTTCAGGGTGAGGACACAGATTCCGAGAAGGTTGCCGCGCTCCGCGACGCCATCAATAACGAGGAGCAGATCTCCGTTGAACTGCGCAACTATCGGAAGGATGGCACCGAGTTCTGGAACCGCCTGACTGTTACTCCGATCCACAACGACGATGACGAGCTCGTCCGGTATCTCGGCACACAGGAGGACGTTACCGAGCGCAAACGGCGCGAGAGCCGGTTCCAGGCGCTCGTCGAGGAGTCCAACGACGTCATCTCGATCGTCGATGCTGACGGGGTATTTCAGTATCAGAGTCCCTCGGTGGCACGCATCCTCGGATACGAACCCGAAGAAACGATCGGCGACACGGCGTGGGAGTACGTCCATCCCGACGACCGTGCGGATCTCGTCGAGACATTCGAACGTGGGATCGACGATCCGGACGCGGCTCCGGCCGTGGAGTACCGCGCCCGCCACGCCGATGGGTCCTGGCGCTGGCTGGAGGCCAACGGCAACAACCAACTCGACAACCCGGCGGTCGAGGGATATGTCGTCAACAGCCGGGATATTAGTGAACGGAAAGAACGCGAACAGGAACTGGAACGAACACAGGACCTCCTCTCTGAGATGGAGGAACTGGCCGGGATCGGTGCGTGGGAGTACGACCTGGACACGGGTACCACGACGAGTACTGCCGGCGCACGGCGTATCCACGGTGTAGACCCTGATAGCCTGCCGTTGAATGAGGCATTCGAGTTCTTCCATCCGGAGGACCGAGAGAGTCTCAGAGCCCGGTTCGAGGCGTGTCTCGACACGGGCGAACCGTACGAGATGGACGCGAGACTCACCACAGCCGAGGGAACACAGCGATGGGTCACTGCCCGCGACGAACGGGTAGACAGAGCTGGCTCCGATAGCGTGGTGCGTGGATACATACGAGATATCACCGAAGAGAAAACCCGCGAACAGCAGTTGACCGAACTGAACCAGGCCTTGCAGGACCTCCTTACCGCAGAAACCCGTCAACGGGTCGCCGATATCGGCGTCAGGGCTGCCCGGGAGGTTCTGGACCTCCGGGCCACCACCGTTCATCTGTGTGAGGACGACGATACGTTAACGCCCGTGGCCCAGACTGACGAGGCACTATCACGTCTCGACGAGCGGCCGGCTCTTTCTGTTGCGGACAGCATCGCAGAGCGAGTCTACCGGCGCGGGGAGCCGACCGTTGTCGAAGACGCCCGTCAGGACCTCGACGCCTACAACTCGGAGACCGATCTCAGAGGCCGCATCTATCTCCCGCTTGCCGACCACGGCCTTTTAATCGCCGGTTCGAACGAGAAGCTATCGATTGACCAACAGGAACTCGCATTCAGCGAACTGCTGGCGGGGAATCTTGTGGCAGCGTTCGACCGTATTGAGCGTGAGCAGACTGCTCGCCAGCGGCGGGAACGACTGTCACTGTTTTTTGAACAATCACCACTCGGGGCAGTCCAGTGGGACGATGAGTTCCAGTTCGAACGCGTGAACAGACGCGCCGAAGAGATTCTCGGCTACAGCGAGGCGGAACTGCGGGGTGAGTCGTGGGAGACGATCGTCGCCGAGGAGGACCGCGAACAGGTGGGTGACGCCGTGGAGGCTCTCCTTGCTGCCGACGGCGGAGCCGAACTGCTCAACAGGAATGTCAGAAAGGACGACGAGGTACTGACCTGCGAGTGGCACAATCGTGCAGTTACTGACGAGAATGGGGACGTCCGGTCGGTCTTTTCGAAGTTTCAGAATGTTACCGACCGCGAGCGACGCAAAACTGAGTTAGAGGAGTACGAGACGATCATCGGGGCACTCAGCGATGCGGTGTACGTGGTCAACGAGGAGGGGCAGTTTACGTACGTCAGCGACGAGTTCGTCGAACTGGTCGGCTACGACCGGGAGACAGTTCTCGGGAATACGCCGTCGCTGATCAAAGACGAGGATGCCGTCCGGCGGGCCGAGCAGGAACTGGGACGGTTACTGTCGAGTAACGGCCCGGAAGCAGTTACGTTCGAGGTGACGATCCACCCCCGCGAGGGCGACCCGATTGCCTGTGAAGATCATATGTGCGTTCTTCCGTACGAGGGTGAGGAGTTCGACGGATCAGTTGGGACACTCCGGGACATCACCGACCGGAAAGCGCGCGAGCGGGAGCTGGGAACGGTCAGCAGCCAGTACAAGACCCTGGTCGAGAACTTCCCCGACGGCGCAGTGTTCCTGTTCGACACGGAGCTAGAGTATGTCCGGGCTGGTGGACAGGAACTGTCGGCCCTGGGGCTTTCTCCCGAGGAGGTTACAGGGACAGGACCGCGCGACCTGTTTCCCGAGGAAATCGCCGATGAAACCGTTCGTTACTATAAACAGACAGTAGACGGAGCCAGTCACACGTTCGAACAGGAGTTCAGCGGAGAGCAGTACCGCGTTCAGACCACCCCAGTGCGAACAGGCGACGGGGAGATTGCTTACGGATTGGCGCTGTCACAGAATGTCACGGAGGAAACCGAGCGACGACAGGAACTCGAACGCCAGAACGAGCGCTTGGAAGAGTTCGCTAGCATCGTCAGCCACGATCTGCGGAACCCACTCCGCGTCGCCGACGGACGGTTGGAACTAATTCGGGACGAGTGTGCGAGTGATCATATCGACGATGTCGCACAGGCAGTTGACCGGATGGACGCGCTCATTGAGGACCTGTTGACACTGGCACGAGAAGGCAACAAAGTTGATGAGATCGAACCGATTGGACTTGCGAACGTAGCTGAGAACGGTTGGCAAACTGTAAAGACACGACAAGCAACACTCGATGTTGATACATCACAGGTCATCGAAGCCGACCGGAGTCGACTCCAGCAACTGTTCGAGAACCTCTATCGAAACGCAGTCGAACACGGCGGCGACGACGTGATAGTGTCCGTCGGTGCGATGGACGACGGCTTCTACGTAGCGGATACCGGCCCCGGCATCCCTGAATCTGACCGCGAGAAGGTGTTCGAGGCGGGATACTCGACAAACGAGGACGGCACCGGGTTCGGCCTGCGAATCGTCCAGCAAATTGCTGAAGCACACGGGTGGGAGATCACCGTGACCGAGAGCGAGGATGGCGGGGCCCGGTTCGAAATTACGGAATATTCGAGGCGAAAGTCTCGCCGTTCAGGGCGGAAATAACGCCGAAGTGACATATTTCGAGCACAACGAGCGTGTCACGCTCGAAGTCCGGGGCAACCCACAGTGGAGCGGTGAGGACAGTCGCTTGGAACTCATCTACGAGGAACACGCTGCTCAGCTTCGTGTCCAGCATCCTGTCCGCACTCAACCAGACACACTCAGAGAACAGTGAGAGGATGGCTTCACTCACACACTCGGTTCCGAGAACACGACGCAGGCAGCGGCCATCGACGTCGGTGCAAACAACACACTGGCTGTTGTCACCGAACGTGGTGAGACAGCGGTCTCCCACGCTCGTCCGGAGTTTGATCGATTCCAGAGCTGTTCCGTGCGAATCGCCACACTCCAGTCGGAACTCCCAAACGATGAATACACGAGCAATCACATCAAGCGACTGTACGATGTTCGATCACGCAAACGCGATCATAGCCGTGATGCGGCGGTGAAACACGCCGCTGAGTGGCTCCTCGAACGGACTGTTGGCACGGTGTACGGTGGTGACTTGACCGATGTGCTGGACACCCACTGGAGTGCTGCGGTAAACAAAAAGACTCAGGCCTTCTAGTTCCACCGACAGCTACTGGAGCGGATAGAACTGACACTCGGTGATATCGGTATTGAAGTTGAAGAGGTGAGCGAAGCCGAGTCGAGTAGCGGGTGCCCCGAGTGTGGGGGGACTAATGTGACTCGAACAGGCGATTTGTTCCGGTGTCACGACTGTGAATTGGCTGCTCACAGGATTCACCGGGTATCACAGATGCGAATCTGCCGTGAGGCGCAGTCAGGTGGGGATGTCATACTTCGCTGCGTTTTATAAGCGCGTACAGAAACAGGCCACCGAGGATGACGTTCAGGTAGACAAGCGCCGCCGACACAAAGCGTGCTGCCATCCCCGTCGGACCGATGTTTCCATACCCGATTGTGAGGAAGGTAATGTAGCTGAAGTAGACGTTGATTGCGAGAGTCTCGAGACCGTCTCGGGTGGTGAGCGCACTGAGCGAGTCGACTTGGTCGGCGCTGGTCGCGAAGGCGTCACCACCAAGCGCGTAGAGAAAGCCGACCACGAGCGGAGCGAGAACGAACACGGCAGCGATACGATAGAGGCGAAGCCCGTAGCCACAGGTGACACCCAAAAAGGCGTTCTCGAGTGCTCGAACCCCATTTCTGAGGCGTGTCCTGAGGTCCTCGGCGGAGTCGGTGGCGATATCGAGAAACTTCTGTCGCGCGTAGCGCTGGCGTTTCACCCGGAACTCGCCGGCGGCCTTGTTTTCACCCATCGCCGAAGCGCTCGTTTTGGCCTTCAGATACGTTCGCTCGATTACCTGCGGTGTCATCGTGACGGCGTACCCGTCGTCGTGCTCGCCGGCGTCGAAACTGTGCAAGGTCCAGTTGTTGCGGTCGAGATAGTCAGTGTGTGCGCTGAACGTGAACCCATCGAACTTGGTGTCACAGAACCGGAAGTAATCGAGGAGTTCACGCTCGTCTGTGACCGTCTTTGTCGTCAACTCGACGTCGCCGAGTGTCGCGTCGGTGAGGTCCACCCGGACCCACCCGTCGGCCGGTTGTGTGATGCTGCCGCTGTCTATCTGTGCCTCGGTGAAGTCAATGTATGTGTCGTCGCCGAGCGAGTACGCGTACAGGCTGAGCTCCTCGACAACGGTGTTGCGGAAGTTCGCGTCACCCTCGAAGGTCACCTCGGTGATGTTGGCGGTGGCGAGACGGGTGTCCTGGAACGCGGCGTTCCCGTGGAACGTTGTGCCGGCAAAGCTCACGTCGTCGGAGAGATAGTCTGTGCTCCCGTGGAACTCACTGCCGCGGAAGTCTACGTCGCCCTCGAATTTACTGTGACTGAACGTCGCATCACCGTCGAAGATTACCTCGTCGAAGTCTGCCGTTCCCTCGAAGACGGCACGGGCAAACTCCGCTTGCTCGGTGAACTCCGCCCGCTCGAAGCTCGTCGACCCACCGAACGTGGCCTCCGCGAACGAGGCGCTGCCGATGATCGCCTGGTCGAACTCACAGGTCGTGTCGAACTGCGCCTCCGAACACCGAAGATCCTCGCGAGCAACATCGGTACCGCCGTTGAACCGCGCGCCGGTAAACACCGCCTCGCGGTCGAACACCGCCCCTGAGAGGTCGACATCACCGTCTGCGGTCAGCTCCCGGAAGATGGCGCTGTCGGCAAACCGCGTCTGCGAGAGCTCAAGATAACCGTTGGCGGTCACCCGGGCAAACGAGACAGGGCCATCGAACCGGACAGCTGAGAAGTCCCCGCGCCCTAAGATAGCACGGTCGAATGTGGCCGTCCCGAGAAACTGCACCCCGCTGAAGTCGGTCGTATCACCCATCGACCGAGTCTGTCCGTAGAAGCGTGTCGCGTGAAAGCGTGCGGCCGCCTCGAAGGTGGCATCCGCAAACGAAACGTTGTCACCGAAGCTGGTGGAGTCGAAAACCGCATTCGCCTCGAAGACGGCCCCGGTGAAATCGGCATCTGCCTGGTAGATATCCGCCCCGGTGAACCGCACGTGGTCGGTGAACACAGCGTGAGCGCTCTGGATGCCGTCCTCGAACTCACAACCGGTCGCGTCGAACCCGCCAACCGTGCTGTGCCGGAGGTCGACCTGCTCGTCTATCTGTGCCTGCTCGGCGGTGATACCGCCGGGAATCGTCGTGTGGCGCAGATCAATTGGATACTGCGTGTCGAGTTGAATCGTCATCCGGGTCAGCGAGAGCACCGGGATGTGGGCACCGACGAACTCACGCCGGTCGGTGGAGTCAAACAGTGTGCTGACTAGACGCGACGTGATATCCTCGGGTGTGACCCCGTGCTGGCGTCGCTCGGTCGGGGAGGCGTGAAACGGGCAATGTGCGGCATCTGCCAAGGCGTCGTGTGGACAGTGCCACGTGTCGGTCACCGAACTGTCCGGGTGTGCTGCCGGCTCGAACGTGTACGTACAGTCGCCGCTCACAGCGACTCACCCTCCGTTGGCAACACCCGACAGTCACGCTCGTGGTGCCCCGTGAGGTCGGCCCGGGCTGTCAGGTGACTCTCCGTGTACACCACGAGGTCGTACTCGGGGTACGTGTGGTATGTTGTGTACGCCGTTGTGTCACGCGACACCGCGATGGCGGTGTATGCGTCCTCACCGAAGCGGTATCGTACAGTTAACTGCCGGTCGCGGGGAAATGCCTCGAACGGAAGACACCGGATATCTGTCTCGAGGGTCACAGCCCCGATGTCGGCCGAGATTGTCTCGTGGTGTCCCTGCTGGAGAGGCACCTCCGTGACCGGGCCATTACCGGGTGGTTCACACGAGACAAGCTCCGCAAACCCGAGCGCAGCGGCGGTTATGAAGTGTGAGTTCCCGATAACTCGGAACCGAAACGCCGTGTCGAGCAACTCGACTGTCTGTTCTGTTTTTACGTCGAGCGCGTCTGGGTACGCTGGGCGGTCTGGGTGCGAGACGTACAGTTGGTCAGTTGTCATTGACATCACCCGGTTCGACGAGCATTTTGTAGTTTGGCCGGAATATGCGGTTCGACGTGTATCCGTCGTAGGTAGGGGTGTCTGTCCACGCGAGCGAGCCGTAGGCATCGGCGTGCTCTCGGAGGTACGCGCTTCCCTGCTCCGGTTGCGGGGTCGGGCGTGTATCGTCCGGTGCGAGAAGAACGAACCGCTCGCCGAGCTGTGTGTCGCCGTCACCGTTGAGGTCGTCGTATGCCCAGTAATCGAGCGTCTGCGAGAAGCCGGCTTCGGCGACTGTGTTCATGTACGTGTGGTAGTGCGCGGGATATGCGTACCGGCTGTACGTCCACGTGCCGACGACCCCGTCCGGGCCGAGTCGCTCCGAGAGCAGCGAGTAGAACTCGGTCGAGTACAGGTGAAGCATGTCGTCGTTCGTCGCGCCGGGGAGGTCCAGGAGAATCAGGTCGTAGCTGTTGGTGGTCGCCGCGAGAAAATCGAACGCGTCCTGCTGGTGGACAGTGAGGTTGTCGTACTGGTACGCCCCGTCGTGGTATCGGCGGAGCAACTCGTCGGACTTTGCATGTTTCATAAACTCGGCGTCTACGTCGACGAGGTCGACGCTCACGTTGTGTGCCCTGAGATAGTCAGTCGCAATCCAGTCACCGCCGCCGAGAACGAGCACGTCGGTGGCAGTCGAGTTGTCGTACATCGAGAGTGGCACGTCGACGAGACCCTGGTGGTACGAGTCGGCCCAGCTTTCACACAGTTGGAGCGCGGTGTCGAGGCGGAGACAGCGCTCTGACTGGCCGTCAAAGTCGGTGTTGGTGCCGTCGCCGACCCACGTCCGGTTGTAGTACGTGACCTGCTGATACGGCGTTGTAAACTGGTCTGTGACAGTCACATCGACGGTGTCCTGTGGGTACTCCTGCTCGATTACGCTCTCCATGTAGTAGCCGGTAATCTCGTCGTTCACGCTGTCGTCGTAGGCGAGTGCGCCCACAAACACGGACGCGAGGACGGCGCAGACTAGCACAGTCGAGATACGCTCGCGGGTGACTACCGCGTGCTCCGAGGAGAACAGACTCCAGCGGTGTGCGCTGAACCGGAGTGTAAACAGCAGTGCCGCGACGCAGTTGAGCAACGCCAGACCGGCCACCGACGAGACGAGCCCCACCTCCGGATACAGGTAGAACACGAACACGAGCGCACCACAGAGACCGCCGAGATAGTCCATCGCCAGCACCGACGAGTAGGTGTCGTACTCGGTGCCGTCCCGGGAGGTGTGAAAGAACACGGAGACGACCCTGTGTGCGGCGAGGTCGAGCCACGACAGGACACCGACCACCGCGTCGGAGAGCTGGTCTGTCGGGCCCGACGCCTGTTTGATCATCAGCAGTAACATCGGCAGTTCCAGCCCGGACAACACCCCCACGAGGATGACCGGCGTCCGAACCACCACCTCCTCAACCAGCGTCGGCACACCGGCAAACACCTGTGCCGCGTTCACCCAGATAATAAACAGAAATCCAACAGGAGCGAGAAAGGCGATGTACAGCTCTGTTCGAAAGAAGTTCGACTGCCGCGCATCGTCGAGGTGATGTGCGAGATACGAGCCCAGACCGAGTGAGACAAAAAACAGTCCGATTGTGAGTCCGTACTGTGTCACGGTGCCGCCGTACATCACGGTCAGTAACTCCGCGTACGCGAGTTCGTACGCGAAGCTACACAGTGCCACAACGAGTGTCACGACGTGCAGGACCGTTTGCCTCGATGTGAGTATATTCCGGATTGACATACTTGCTTAGGGGGTGTTGTGTGCTGGCAGTCGCGTGACTCTGTGTCGATAACCCGGGAACGCAGTCAGATGCGCGGTGAGACTTTCCACTGTTCGGTTATCTCGAGTTCGGCGTCCTCAGCTGTCTGGAGTCGGAGGTCGTACGACTCCCACCCGAAGTCTGCCGTCCCATCAGCAGTGACGACGTTTGCCCCGACACGGTGCCAGCCCACCTCGGGTGACTGGTCGATATCGAGCTCTCCGTCCGGATTGTCGTATGTGTCCTCCCAGCCAACGGGACCAGGCCCGGGGGCACTCTCCCGGAAGGTCTGGTTGGTGCCGAGGTACGCGATTCCCACCTCGTCTATATCTGCGTCGTACCTGTCTACCTGCTCCTCGTGGTTGTTGTACCACGACCCGACGTAAGCGCCGCCACCGAACCAGAGAAACCCGTTTCCTGTCTCTGGGCGGGAACCGGAGCCGGTGTTCGGTCTGCCGCGTCCGGACGCTCCGCGTCCCTTCGCGGCGGCAACGCCAAACGGTGACAGCGTGCTGAACCTGGACAGACTACGCTGGTTTGTTCCATCGTCTCTGGTCCCCGAGCTCACGTCTCGTCGCGACATGAGCCACTGTTCACCGGGACTCACGAAGTCGACTGTCATCGATCCCTGACTAACCGAGAACTCCTCAACGAGATTCGACCTGCGAGGCGGGGGAGCGTTGTCGTTGTCGAACAGTCCGAGTAGACAGCCGGCTGTGCTCGCTGTTACCAGTGTAGCGCCTGTCGCGAGAAACTGTCTTCGGTTCATGAGTGAATAGATGTGTGTCTCGTTCACTCAGGTTTGTATTTACTGGGGTAAATTTGTACCGATTGCTGTCGACGCCCTCCCCGGCGTGAGCACGGAGGAATCCCACGGCACCGTACCGCTGAGTTGGGAGTGTCAGGACTGTAGACTGCCGAGCCACATACCGTGAGAGTCGGTGTGTGGCCGGCCACCGGGCAGTCCCTTTAAGAGTGCCACACTCCCCGTAGTTCTCTCTTCGACCGAGGTGACGTTTCTGTGTTGTTTGTGCCACAGGAGCTCGAGTTAGCAGATTGGGCGAGAAGCCCCCACCCTCAAGGAGCGCCGGGCTTCCGACTGGTCGGAAGCACAAGTGAGTAGGGTGGGGATGAATCGCCTTGCGA
>UEZF01000006.1_pt1 | contig 37507 bp, 40 predicted proteins | sample 1903571 | NCBI WGS metagenome assembly UEZF01 (sample SAMEA4776352, study PRJEB27445) | saltern metagenome | biome: Hypersaline environment; feature: solar saltern; material: Pellet | place: Spain | collected 2014-08 | depth 0 m | reverse complement strand
GATAAGCACATTGTCGTCGGCACGGCCGGTCACGTCGACCACGGAAAGTCCACGCTCGTGGGCTCGCTCGTCACCGGGCAGGCAGACGACGGCGAGGGTGAGACGAGAGGCTATCTCGACATCCAGCCCCACGAGATAGAGCGGGGGCTCTCAGCGGATCTCTCCTACGGTGTCTACGGGTTCGACGACGAGGGTGCGGTGCGGATGGACAACCCCCACCGGAAGGGGGACCGCGCCCGTGTCGTCGAGGAGGCCGACAGGCTGGTCTCGTTTGTCGACACCGTCGGTCACGAGCCCTGGCTCCGCACCACTATCCGCGGGCTGGTCGGACAGAAACTCGACTACGGTCTGCTCACCGTGGCCGCCGACGACGGGCCAACGCGCACCTCGCGGGAGCATCTGGGTATCCTGCTGGCCACGGAGCTGCCGACGATGGTCGCCATCACGAAGGCGGACCTCGTCGACGATAACCGGCTCAGCGAGGTCGAACGCGAGGTCGAGCGGCTCCTCAGAGAGGTCGATAAGACCCCGCTCCGTGTCGCACGCCACGGCATCGACACCGCGGTCGAGGAGATCGGCGAAACGGTGGTGCCGGTTGTGACGACGAGTGCAGTCACCGGACAGGGTCTGAGGACACTCGACTCACTGTTCGAGCGACTCCCCAGAACCGGTCCGGAGGCCAGTCAGGAGCCGTTCCGGATGTACGTCGACCGGACCTACAGTGTCACGGGCGTCGGTGCGGTCGCCTCGGGCACCATCGAGTCCGGACGGGTCGAGGCCGGCGACGAGCTACAGCTCGGACCGATGCCCGGTGGGGGGTTCCGGGATGTCGAGGTCAGGAGCATCGAGATGCACTACCACCGCGTCGACAGGGCACGCGCCGGCCGTATCGTCGGTATCGCGCTGAAAGGTGTCGAGGAGGCGGAGATCGAGCGCGGCATGGCGCTGGTCCCCCGCGAGGCCAACCCCGACCCCGTCCGGGAGTTCGAGGCAGACGTGGTCGTGTTGAACCACCCGACCCGCATCAACAACGGCTACGAACCGGTTGTCCACCTCGAGACTGTCAGTGAGGCCGCCGCGTTCTACCCTCACGAGGGGCGACTGCTCCCCGGTGACTCCGGGCGCGCCCGGGTCCGGTTCAAGTTCCGCCCGTATCTCGTCGAGGAGGGCCAGCGCTTTGTCTTTCGCGAGGGTCGCAGCAAAGGGGTCGGAACTGTCACCGGTGTCCTACCCGAGGAGTGAGTGCCACCGACCGCGCGCGACCCGCCGCGGACGACGCTCACCACCACGTCGAGACCCCGGTGTCTCACCTGTCCCGGTGACCCGACACCCCCCGGCAGTGGCGCCGCGCTGTCCAACGCTCGCCCGGTCAGGCTCTCTCCCCCGTAACATACGATAGTTAATACTATGTCGCCGTCGCGCCGAGCGAACCCGCGGTCGAGCGTGCCTGTGACGCCATTGTACGTCATTTGTCACCACAGACCCCTCCGGGGACCTAGTACTCTGCAACGTCATACGACATTATCATCATTATTGTTCATAACATTTTTTTACCGGGGTCGTGAGAGTCAAACTGCCAACGGACACGCGTCAGCAGGCGCGGTCAGAGCAAACCAATGACACAGGACAACAACGGAATCGACGAGGTTGCGAGCAGAGTAAAGAGCACAGAGCCACACATCCGGGACAGACTGGACAACCCGAAGGCACGGGAGTTACGCGAGAAGCTGAACAGCCAGGAGTTCGTGTTCGCGCCGGGCACCTACCACGCGCTGGACGCAAGACTGGCGGAGATGACAGGCCACGATGCCGTGTACATGTCGGGTTACTCCACGGTGCTCGGGCAGTTCGGGTTCCCGGATCTGGAGATGGTCGACATGCGGGAGATGGTCGAGAACGCGAAACGGCAGGTGGAGGCAACAGACCTGCCGATCATCGCGGACTGTGACACCGGGTACGGTGGCACCCACAACGTCCGGCGTGCGGTGCGGGAGTACGAGAAGGTCGGTGTCGCCGCGGTTCATATCGAGGACCAGACCACACCGAAGCGGTGTGGACACATCGCGGGCAAGCAGATCATCTCCCGCGAGGAGGCAAAGGCACGGTTCCGTGCGGCTGTCGACGCGAAACAGTCCGAGGACACAGTCATCATCGCCAGAACCGACGCGTACGGGTCGGCAAACGGTGACTGGGAGGAGCACCTCGAGCGCGGGCGCATCTACGCAGACGCCGGTGTTGACATCGTCTGGCCGGAGATGCCCGACCCCTCCCGCGAGGACGCAGTCGCGTACGCCGAGACGCTGAAGGAGACACACCCCGACGTGAAACTCGCGTTCAACTACTCCTCGAGTTTCGCCTGGAGCCAGGAGGAGGACCCGCTCACGTTCGAGGAGTTGGGTTCGATCGGTTACAACTACATTTTCATCACGCTGTTCGCGCTCCACTCGGGTGCCCACTCGGTGTACGAGGACTTCAAGCGCCTGGCCGAGAACAACGAACAGGCCCAGTTCGATCTGGAGGATCGGTACCTGGACCACCCGACAGAGAGCCACCACGAGCTCTCCTTCGTGCCCCGGTTCCAGCAGATCGAGGCCGAGTACGAACCCGACGCGAGGCGCCGTCAGGAGGAGTCAGCCGGGTTCAGCGACGAGCAGGAGGATGCGGTCATCACTAGCGAAACCGACGACGACTGATCACAGCCGTTCGAACGGCTGTCGCCGCCCGACGAGGACGGGCGACCGGACACATATTTTACCGTGCTGGTCCAAGCAAACCCATGGAGCAGTTACTCGACGCGGCACGCGAGGCAGTCGGAAACGCACACACACCCTACTCGGGGTACGGGGTCGGGGCAGCCCTGGAGACCAGCAACGGACTGGTGTACACGGGCTGTAACGTCGAGGTGGCGAACTACTCGAACAGCCTCCACGCGGAGGAGGTGGCGCTTGGGACGGCGGTTGGCGAGGGGCACCGGAGTTTCGACCGGCTCGCGGTCGTCTCGGGCGAGCGTGACGGGGTGACCCCCTGTGGAATGTGCCGGCAGACGCTCGCGGAGTTCTGTTCACCGGGGTTCGAGATCGCCTGCGGGAGCCGCGACGGTGTCAGGACGTACCGACTCGGCGAGTTGCTTCCCGAGCCGATCTCGGCGGCACACCTCGACACGGAGGGTGAACAGTGACTGACGACGAGGGTGACCTGCACACAGGGGCGGGTGGTGTCGCCGAGCGGGCCGGCAGCGAGGACCCACAGGAGGGTGAACAGTACCATCTCGAGGTCGAACCGGGCGACGTTGCGGATGCGGTGTTGTTGCCGGGCGATCCCGACCGGGTCGAGACAATCGCGGCCGACTGGGAGGACCACACCGTCGTCGCGGACCACCGCGAGTACCGGACGGTGACGGGCAGCTACGAGGGGACACCCATCTCGGCCACCTCAACAGGTATCGGGTCACCGTCGGCAGCAATCGCCGTCGAGGAACTAGCCCGGGTCGGCGCGGAGACGTGTATCCGGGTGGGCTCGTGTGGCGCGATTCAGCCCGAGACCGATGTCGGTGACCTGGTGATAACAACCGGTGCCGTCCGGCAGGAGGGAACGAGCGAGGAGTACGTCCGCCCGGAGTACCCGGCAGTCGCCGACCACGCCGTCGTGTCGGCGCTCGCGGCCGCCGCCGAGCAGCTCGGCTACGACTACCACCTCGGGCTGACCGCGAGCACCGACAGCTTCTATGCCGGGCAGAGCCGCGAGGGGTTCGGCGGGTTCCGCGGACGGGGGAGCGAGGAGCGCATCGAGGAGCTCCGGCGGGCGGGCGTGCTCAACTTCGAAATGGAGGCGAGTATGCTGCTCACCCTCGCCGGTATCTACGGGCTCCGGGCCGGTGCTGTCTGTACGGTGTTTGCCGACCGCACGACCGGCGAGTTCCGGACCGAGGGTGAGGGCCGGGCCTCCCGGGTCGCCAGCCGTGCCGTCTCACTGCTCGCCGCGATGGACGACAGAGTCGATGACACCGACGCGACCACCTGGCACGCCGGCCTAGGGCTGTGACCGCCAAGGCGTGACTGTCGGACGGGCTCACAGGTGTCTCCTAACCCGACTCCGCGGAGGTGCTGGTCATGACGGACGATTGCTTCGAGATGTGGCTCCGGGGAACGAGCTTCGCACCTCTGGGGTCCAGCAATATCGCGGAGTCGTTCGAGTCGCTCGAGTCGACCGGCATCGAGGTGGTGTTCGTCGTGGGCAACCACGACAAGCGGCTGATCATCGTCGGCGACAGGTACGAGGACGCCGTCGCACCGGGGTCGCCGCGGGAGAGTGGCGAGGTCACGCTCTGGGACTGGTCTCCCGACGGGCGCAAACAGATCGGTGGTTGTTAAACGCCGCTGTGTAGCTACGGTCGAGCTCTTTTCCTTGGAGTCTCGTCCGTTCGGGGACCGCCGCCTGTCCCCGTGTTCTCACAGACAGAAAACAGCGGGCGGCACACTGACGCCGACACCAGTTAGTACCGTCGCTCGATGAGGTAGTCGGCCACGTCAAGAAGCAGGCGGCGGGACTCGCTGTTTGGGAGCGGTTCGAGCTCTTTTTTTCCGTGTTCGACAAACTCGCGGGCCCGCTCGCGGGCGAACTCGAGGCTACCGGCCTCCGCGAGCACCTCGACGGCATCGTCGACCGTCTCGTCACTCACACTCGCAGCGGTCTCCCCGTCCAGCAGACCGTCGACATCGACACCCTGTTGACGGGCGTGCACACTCACGAGCGTACGCTTGCCCTCCACAAGGTCACTCCCACGTTGTTTGCCGAGCGTCTCGGTCGGTGTCGTCAGGTCGAGCAGGTCGTCGTGGATCTGGAACGCCCGCCCGATCTCACGCCCGTACGACGCGAGCGGTTCGACCGCGTCGTCGTGGCCCAGCAGTATCGCCGGCAGAGCGGCGGATGTCGCAAAGAGCGACGCCGTCTTCCGGTCTATCATATCCGTGTACTCCTCGACGGTGACGTGGTCGCGCTCCTCGAACCGGATGTCGGCGGTCTGTCCCTCACAGACCTCGGTGCAGGTGCGTGCCAGGCGGGCGAGTGCACGCATCGACCGTTCCGGAGGGGCGTCCGTCCTGAGCAGCAGTTCGAACGCCCGAGCGTGGAGCACGTCACCGGCCAGAATCGCCATCGAGTCGTCGTACTGCTGGTGGACCGCGGGGGAACCGCGGCGCACGTCGTCGTTGTCGATAAGATCGTCGTGGACGAGCGTGAACGTCTGGACGAGTTCGACACTCGCCGCGGCGGTAAGCACGTCGACAGCACTGCCGTCCACCGCGGGGAACTCGCGGTAGTCCGTCGACTCTTGGGGGTCAAGCGCAGCGAGTGTCTCCGCCGACAGCAACACGAGCGCCGGCCGGAGGCGCTTGCCGCCCGCGTCGAGCAGATGTCGGGCCGCGCCGTGCAGGCGCTCGGGCTTTGCCACCGGCACCGCGTCCCGGAGCGCCCTGTTTACGAGCCCGCGCCGCTGTTCCAGCGCCGTCTGTACCCCCCCAAGTCCAGACATGTTATTCGACCAACTGTATGAGCTGTCCGTTTCGGCTGAGATGCAGGTCCCGGCCGACCGTGTACCCGCTGTTCTCCGCGAGGTTCACGTACGGCGCCTGTCCGCTGAGGCTCTGGTGGGCGGGGATCACGTGCTGGGGCTGGAGCGCCTGGAGCATCTCGTAGTGACCCTCGCGGCTGAGATGTCCCGAGACGTGGATGTCGTCGTAGATGCGGGCGCCCTGCATTCCGAGTAGGTTCTCGGCCTGGTAGCGCTGTCCCTCGTTTGTCGGCTCCGGAATGACACGCGCCGAGAACAGCACCTTGTCGCCGTCCTCGAGCTCGTACGGTGTCTCACCGCGACCCATCCGGGTGAGCATCGCACGGGGCTCGCCCTGGTGGCCCGTCACAATCGGGAGGAAATCCCCCTTTCCATCCTTCATAATCCGCTTGAACGTCCGGTCAACGGATTTCCGGTGACCGTACATTCCCAGGTCCTCGGGGAATTCGACGAAATCGAGCCGTTCGGCCGTGCCGGAGTACTTCTCCATCGACCGACCCAGCAACACGGGCTGTCGACCGATATCGTCCGCGAACTCGACCAGCGATTTCACGCGTGCGATGTGCGAGGAGAACGTCGTGGCAACGATACCGCCGTCGTAGTCCTCCATGCTGTGGAGGACATCCTTCAGGTGCCGCCGCGCGGTCGACTCGCTGGGGGTGCGGCCCTTTTTCGAGGCGTTCGTGCAGTCCTCGATGTAACACAGCACGCCTGCCCCCTCCCGGCCGATCTCGCGGAACCGCTCCATGTCGATTGGGTCGCCGATAACGGGTGTGTGGTCCATGCGCTTGTCCAGTCCGTAGACTACTGACCCCTCCGGGGTGTGCAAGACGGGGTTTATCGCGTCGATTACCGAGTGGGTGACGTTGACAAACTCCAGTTCACACTTGTCCCCGATCCGCATCGTCCCGCCGGCTTTCATCTTCACGAGGTCGTTCTGGACACCAAACTTCTCCTCGCTCTGGATCTGCTGTTTGACCAGTTCGATCGTGTACGGTGTCGCCACGATCGGGGCGTCGTACCGGTGGGCGAGTTTCGAGATTGCGCCGATGTGGTCCAGGTGACCGTGTGTCGGGACAATCGCCTTTACGTCGCCCTCGAGTTCGGACATCACCCGGTCGTCCGGAATGGCACCCATGTCGATCAGGTCGAGCGAGTGCATCCGCTCTGTCTCCACGTTGTCGTGTATCAGTACCTTCGAGAGATTGAGGCCCATGTCGAAGATGACGACGTCGTCACCCGCACGGACTGCCGTCATCTGTCGACCGACCGCCTCGTAACCGCCGATTGTTGCGATTTCGACTTCCATTCTATCACGCCGAGGCGACCGCCCCGCGTGGGGCGACCGGCGGCAGGAACCGCGACCGGTCCCGACACTGTCGGCTCTCGTCTGGCGCACTGGCCGTGAGGCCCGGCACACCGTCTACCGAGAGCCTGCCGGTCGCCCGCACTGTCCCAGGGCGACCGGTCGCTCGGATACCCGGATTTCGTCTCTACAAGGTAAAAAAACGTCGGTTCGGCGGATAAACCGGGTGCCGCCGAAGACCCAGTCGGCGCTGCTCGAGGCGATGGAGGAAGGGCAGGTCACTGTCGACGGCGAGTCACACGAACTACCCGAGTGAGACCCGCTCGGACGGCCGTGTCGACGTGGGGGTCTCACCGCGCGGTGTCGAGCGCCTGTCCGAGATCGGCCGGGCACAGGCGGCCGTCCAGCCGACCCAGACGAACTGCGATAGCCGCGAGCAGTCCGACGAGCACACCCGGGACGACGCCGACGACAGCGGTCAGCCGCCAGTAGAGTCCGGCCACGCTCACTGTCACCTGTACCGCGGTCGGCAGCCCCGGGAACAGCAGCATCGACGACATCGACATCTCGAGTTCGCTCGACTCGAGTGCCCGCTCACCGGTGACCGCCCCGCGCTCGACCGAGACGTTCGCCACCGCCGCCGTCTCGGGGAACTCGACGGTCGCGCGCCCGTCGTCGTCGACTGCCGCGCCGGACCCCGGCTCCTGACCGACCTCCGCGGTCAGGCTGAACGCCCTGCCGGGGAGTCTCCTGGCGCTCGCGGTGATGCTTGCATCGGTCTCGACCCGGAACGTCTCTGTCACGTTCACCGCCGGTGCCGGGACGGCTATCCGCTCGCTGTACGGCACTGTGTAGGCGATTCCCTCCCCGTTGTTGGTGGCATCCTCCCCGATGGTGACCTCCTCGCCGACACTGCTGTTGCTCACGCCGACCGGCGTGCTGATGATGCCCTGTCCGTCGGGTCCGCCGACGGGTGCGCGGTCGCCACGACGAGCAGGACCACCCACGGGCACACTCCGGAGCGAGAGCGGCGTCCGCGTGGTCCCCGGGGACCCGGTCTCAGAGCGCCGCGTCGGGCAGCAGTTCGGCCGCCGCCGCGAGCAGGAGCGCCTCGATGGTGGCATCGTTCGCGGGCTCCGTCCGGGCGAGAGGGAGTGCCTCCGTGACCGGCACCGCACGGACCGAGAGGAACTCGTTCGTGTCTAGCTCCGGCTCGACGGGTGTGAGCCCCTCCGCGAAGACAATCGACCGGCGGTGGCGCAACATCCCCGTTGTACACCAGAACGACTCGAGCAGCGAGACGCCGGCGGCCTCGAACCCTGTCTCCTCGCGCAACTCCCGCGCCCCGGCGGTCGTCGCCGACTCGCCGTCCTCGACTATCCCCGCCGGAAGTTCGAGACAGTGCTCCCGTATCGCCGGCCGGTACTGCTCGACCATCACCAGCTGGCCGTCTGCCACCGCCACCACGACCACCGCCGGCGGCAGCTCCGCCCAGTAGTACCGTTTCCGGCTGCCGTCGGGCTGCTCGACCAGGTCGTACCCGCCGGTGTACCACTCGTTGTCGTACTCGACTGTGGACTCGATGACCGGCCACTCCCAGCGGTCACCGTCACCGGTGTCCGCTACAGCACTCGATGACTCACCCCCCTCTCCAGTGTCCGCGGAGCCGTTCTCGTCGCCAGTGTTGGCCGTTCGGTGTCCGTTGCCGAGCGGGTCGGTCACCGGATCACCTCGCTGTAGAGGTGGCCGAACGCGTGCTTGCGGAGTGTCGCGACGGCGGCTCCGCGCTCGCTCTGGAACGTGGCGGCAACCGCGTCATCGGTCCAGGAGGGGTCGTGCCAGACGACGTTTGTGGCGTTGTCGCTCCCGATCTCGACCAGCTCCCCCTCGTGGGACTCCCGCCAGCGCTCGTACTCCGCTCTGGTCCCAACCCGGACGGCGAGCAGTGAGGCAAAAAGCGCCTGCTGTGCGGCCGCGCGAACGTCGTCGGTCACCCGCTCGTCGTACTCCTCGGTGTCGAAGGCCATTGCTTGTGCGGCGGCTCTGACCATCTCGTCCGCTGCCGACGCGAGTCCGTCGTACCGCTCCCGGACCCGCTCTCTCGTCTCCGGTTCGAGCAGTCCCTCTGTCTTCATACGTGTTGTTCGGTGTGCGCTCACTATTCGGTTTCGGACACGCGGCTGGTCACAGCTCCCCCCACAGCGGGGGCAAAACCCCACGTGGCCGAACACGGAGTCGTGGAACTCGACCCCGAACTCCCCACCACACGTGTGATAGTTCGGCTCACAGCGACAGGGTCAGGCGCGCCCACGTGTGGGGTCGCGTGACACAGGATAGGTGGTTCGAAAGCGACTTACGGGGTCGAAAGCCAGTTCATACACAGCCTGTGCGGGGTTGATGACGCTCCCAGCCATCTCAGGATACGGTCACGCGGCGGGGGAGTGCGAGCCCACGCACGGGAGGTGAACACACCCATGCCAGTATACGTTGACTTCGACGTACCCGCAGACCTTGCGGACGATGCGCTCGACGCGCTCTCGGTCGCACGGGACACAGGAACAGTAAAAAAGGGAACAAACGAGGCGACAAAGGCAGTCGAGCGCGGCAACGCCGAACTCGTACTCATCGCCGAGGATGTCCAGCCCGAGGAGATTGTGATGCATCTCCCGGAGCTGTCCGACGAACGGAACATCCCGTTCGTGTTCGTCGCCACCCAGGACGACCTCGGCCACGCGGCAGGGCTTGAGGTGGGCAGTGCCGCGGCGGCGGTCACGAACGCCGGCGAGGCCCGCGACGATATCGATGACATCGCCGGCAAAGTCGAGGAGCTCAGGTGAGGTGGTGTCGATGAGCGCAGACGAATCCCAGGCGGGGTCGACACCCGCGGAGGTGATCGAGATCGTCGGCCGAACGGGAATGCACGGCGAGGCGATGCAGGTGAAGTGTCGAATCCGCGAGGGCTCGAACAAGGGTCGCATCATCACGCGAAACGTACTCGGACCGGTTCGGGAGGGTGACGTGCTCCAGCTGCGCGAAACCGCCCGAGAGGCCGACACCATCGGGGGGCAGTGATGGCGCGACACACCTGCGACTACACCGGCGAGGAGATCGAACCCGGCACCGGAAAGATGTTCGTCCGGACCGACGGCACCATCCTCTGGTTCAAAGACTCCAAAGCCGAGAAGAACTACTTTCTCGGCCGGGAGTCCCGTGACCTAGAGTGGATTCATGACGACGAAGACGGTGACGAGGAGACGGGGGCCGGCGTATGAGCAACGGCGAGTCCGAGCGGACGTTCGTGATGGTCAAACCCGACGGAGTCAACCGCGGTCTTGTCGGCGAGGTCATCTCGCGACTCGAGGACCGCGGACTCAAGCTGGTCGGCGCAAAGTTCGTCCAGATGGACGAGGAGCTCGCATGTGAACACTACGGCGAACACGAGGGGAAGCCGTTTTTCGACGGACTCGTCGAGTTCATCAGCTCCGACCCGGTGATGACGATGGTCTGGGAGGGCCAAGACGCGACACGCCAGGTCCGCCGGATGATGGGTGCGACCGACCCCGCCGAGTCTGCGCCCGGAACTATCCGGGGTGACCTCGGACTCGACCTCGGCCGCAACGTCATTCACGGTTCCGACCACGAGGACCCCGGTGCCAACGAGCGCGAGATCGACCTCTTTTTTGACGAAACCGAGCTTGTCGACTGGGACCGGGCCGAGGAGAACTGGCTCTACGAGTGACTGTCGGCGAATACGCATCCTGACCATCCCCCACGGCCGAGGCTGTGGGCTTTTGCCTCGCCACTACCGTGATTGTCGACCTTACGATTCCCTCGCGGGTGAGACTACGTCGTGAGTCGCCCGTTCCGACCCAGCACAGCTGCTCGAGATCGGATGTGTGGAGAAAGTGGGTCCCGCGGCATCTGAGAGTGTTACGAGAGACAGCGATGTTCGGGTGATTCAGTTGAACGTCGAGGCCGCCCGGTGCTTAGCTGTTGTTCTTCTCGGAGTCGAGGTTCATGTACTCGTCGTCCTCCTCGTCCTCGTTGATGCTGAACTCGTCGTCGGGACCCTCGTCGATACTAAACTCGTCGTCGGAGTTCTCGTTATCGAGGTCCGCCTCGGGGTCCATCGCCTCCTCCATCTGACTGAGTTCGTCTTCGACCTGCTGGCGACCCTTCTGGAACTCGCCCATCGCCTGTCCGGTCGAGCGTGCGAGCTTCGGAATCTTGTTTGCACCGAACAGTAACACTGCTATCAGCAGGATGACCACCATTTCCATTCCCCCTGGAATGCCTGGGAACAGGGGTACGAGTGTGTTTGCCATTCTATCTACGTATTCTCTACTGCCGATTATATGTTTTTTGCTCTCGTCGGGCCGGTCTGCTGGAGTCGGACCCGTCTGGTCTCGACCGTGCGTGCAGCCCCGCCGTGGGAGGATTGCACAACCGTCATTACCGTGTCCTCACTACCGTCTGTTGTGATATCGAACGGTGACCAGGCCCCGACGTTCACCGCACCGCTCGCAAACGGCGATATCGGGTCGTTCTCGCTGTCGACGGCGCTCGATTCGGAGGCTCCGGTCGTGCTCGCGTTCTTTCCCGGCGCGTTCACCGGTGTCTGTAGCCACGAGATGCAGCGCTTCGAGGCGCGCATCGAGGAGCTGGCCGACGCGGGCGGGAGCCTGTACGGCGTCAGCATCGACTCGCCGTTCGCACTCAACGAGTTCCGTGACCAGCTCTCGCTGTCGTTCGACCTGATAAGTGATGTCAACCGCGAGCTGATAGAGGCATACGACGTGGCGATGGACTTCGACGCTATCGGTGTCGAGAACCTCGCGAAGCGGGCGGTGTTCGTCGTCGACGGCGAAGGGGCTGTCAGCTACGCCTGGGTGTCCGATGACCCCGGTGTCGAACCCGACTACGACGAGGTTGTCGAGGCAATCCGGACCATCGCCGCCGACTGATGTTGCGGGAGACTGCTCGACCGGACTGCCGGTGTTGGGTCGACCCGTGTCCCGGCCGCCCGACAGCGCGTACAGCACAGCCACGCGATGACCGAGCAACCACGTTTTTGTGTCGACGCCCGTAGTGAACTGTAATGGTAGACAGACACGACAACCGGACAGACACGACACCGGACCGCGAGGAACTCCGCACGTACGACCCCGAGGCAGAGCACTCCTTTCCCGACGAGCGGGTCAACAAGGTGCTCTCGGTCGTCGACGAGGACAAGGAGATAACCGCCTATCTCGAGGCACAGAACGTCAACCCGGTCGACCGAATGCAGTACAACGACCACGGAACGAAACACGTCGAGATTGTCAGACACTCGGCGCTGTGTCTCTACGAGTTGCTCAAGCGCGGCGGCGTCGAGTTCAACGGTGCGCGCCAGCAGGGGCTCGACGAGGCCGATGAACCTGTCGTCGTCGCGCTCGCCGCCGTGCTCCACGATATCGGCCACGTCGTCCACCGGGAGTCACACCCCTACTACTCTATCCCGCTGGCAGCCGACCTGCTCGACCGGTTGCTCCCGCGGTTCTACGACACGGCGGAGATGGTTCGGATGAAAGGCGAGATTCTCCACGCGATTATCTGTCACCAGACCGAAGAACAACCGCTGACCCTGGAGGCCGGTGTGGTCCGGGTCGCGGACGGACTCGACATGGAACGTGGGCGCTCTCGGGTCCCCTACGAGCAGGGTGGTCGGGGTATCAACACCGTCTCGAGCCAGTCTATCGAGCGTGTCAGACTGCTCGAGGGTGAGCAGACGCCGGTGCTCGCCGAGATCGCGATGACCAGCGCCGCGGGCGTCTACCAGGTCGACAATCTGCTCGGCGCGAAGGTCGAACACTCCGGTCTAGACGAGCATCTCCGGGTTGTCGCGGTGAACGCGGACGACCGCGGGAGCGGCATCGTCGAGCGTCTCGAACTTTAGACGGGCGCCGACCGGGTCTCGATGACCGACTGCGCTGTCCGTCGCCCGCTCTCCATCGCGGCCTGAATCGCAGATCACTCGGTGTAGTCACCGGCGAGGTACAACTGCGGGCTCGTCGACATCCGGCAGCCCCGCCCAAAATCCCGGTGGCTGTGCGAACTGGGCGGACTCGACCCGGTCGGTCCCCAACAGCTCCAGTCCGGCGAGCCCTCCGCCGGCGACGACGATATCTGTCACGTCCGGACTCCGGGTCCCCAGCGGCAAAACCGCTGTGTCTGTGCCGGTCACGGAACCGGTCTGCAGTGTCGCTCTGTCTGCTCGAACCCGCCGACAGTGGGGTACGTCTCGGTGCACTCTGGGTCCTCGTCGTCGCGGTCACCGACACCGATACCGCCAGGAGGCACGACCACGACCAGCAGCGACCGGCCGTCGAACTCGATCGGCTTGACCCGTCCGAGACGGCGACTCTCGCCGGCTATCTCCGTCTCGACGGTCGTGTTCTCCCGGACGTACGTGGTGCTCGTCGCACGCCCCGGTGCGCTCATGTTCGCCGCCACCTCGAAGCGGGCGTACTGGCCGTCGGCGTCGATATCCCAGAGGTTCACCGTCGCAACCCACATTGTCGGGACCGGCAAGATCGGCAGTCCCGCGGGAACCCGGACCGGGGTGTCGATGTCGCTGCCGTTCCCGACCCAGCTCTCGTACTCCGAGAGATCGAAGGTACCGTTATCGATGGACGCGTCGAGCCGTTCTTTAAGGATATCTGACGAGACGTTCGCCAGCGCCTCCCGTGTCTGGTTGTCGAGACTCTCGACGAGACTGGTGTCGTCGAGCGTCGCTGTCGCGTTCGCCGCCGCGCGGTCGACTGCCGGTCGCACCGCCGAGGCAACGACCGCCCGCCACTCGTTGCTGCTCAGGCTCTCCGCGTACGGCGGTCGCTCTATCCCCCCGTCGTCGAGGGCGGCGCCAACTTTCCCGGCCAGCGGCTCGGTGGCGTTCCCGCCGCCGACCGCAATCGCTGCCTCCGCCGTGCTGTACGTGTTAGTCGTGTTCGTGGCCGCCTCCGCCACCGCCTCCGCCACCGCGGCGTGTGTCTCGTTGCTGTAGGGTGGCTGGAGCAAGGGTGCGTCCGGCTCCGCCCCGTACACCTCGCGAACAATCTCGATACCCATCTGGTCTGTGAACTCGTCGATCCCGTCGTCGACTGCTGTCTCGAGGCTGCCGGTGAGCGCTCCGAGCTCCTCACCGCTGGCGTAGCTCCCGTCTGCCGCCGCCGCGTCCTCGGCAAGCGTGCCCGCCCGGAGCGCCTCCCCGGCCGTGCGCAGTGTCAGCTCCGCGTCGCTGTCACCCCCCAGGTTGAGAACGTCGAGCACGGTGTTCAGGATACCGTTGATAACGGTGTCGTAGGGGAGTTTGAGGTAGTTCCTGTTTCTCGCGGCGAGCGGCGAGAAGTTCCCACCCTGTTCGACTGCCGGCACCTCTTCGCTCGTGACCACCTCCCCGGCGAGGTAGGTTGGCGACCCGCTCACCTCGTATGTTATATTGGGGGTCAACTCCGGCGAGTCCAGCGACGGACTCCCCCCTTCACCACCGGTCACACCCTTGACCCCCTGCTGGAGGAATGAGAGTGCGTCGTCGAGACCGCTGTCGATACCGTCGAGGTGGCTGTCGAGCTCACCCATCACCGCCCCGTGTGCGCCGTCGAGACGCTCAAGATCCTGTATCAGTTGTTCGAAGTACGCCTCCCGGACCTCGTAGACGACCTGCTGGCCCACACTCTCGTAGGCCTGTTCGCGGTCGAGATACAGCTCCTGTTGTTCCGCCACCGCTGCGGCGAGTGTCCCCACCGGACCGGTCTCGTCCTCGCCGCGTATCAGCTCCGTCCGCTGGAACGTGTGGTTGATGCGTTCGACGGTCTCCTGTAGCTGTGATATGTCGTCGATGGCTGTCGAGACGAGCGTTGCCTCCTCATCTGCGTCGAGTTCCAGCACGACCTCCCGCGTGCCCGGCAGGTCGACCTGGCTCTCCTCGGTGACGTTGCCCCACCGGTCGGCGAGCCAGCCCTCAAGCGCCGCCAGGTCTGTACCACCGAGAACCGCCTCGGTGAGTCGCCTCTCACTGTCGGCGTAGTTCCGGAACCCGGTCGGCACAGTCCGTTGCTCGTCTGTCGAGGCCGGACCCCGTCTGTAGCTGTACTCCACACCCAGATTCCGGTTGTATCTGTCGCTGTGTAGGTCGGGGGCGGTCTCGCCCTCGACCAACCGAACGGTTCCCGTCACATCGACCGTACCGGTCTTCTCTGTCGTCTCGGTCTCGGTCGACCCGTTCTCGGTCCACTCCCAGACTCGTTTTTCGGTCACCTCGATACCGACGTTCAGGTCTGTGAACTCGTGATACGTTCCGTTTGCTGCCGGGTTCCCCGGTACCACCGTGCCGCTGTCGACGCTGAGACCGCTGTGACTCCGCTCGGTGCCGGTTGGCTCCGCATCGGGGTGTGGCTGGGTGTGGTCGAACTCCGGGCCGGTCGCGGTCAGTTCGGCCTCGATGTCGGCTTCGATTGTGAACGCCCGCTCGATCGCTCCCGCGATGGAGTGCTCGTCAGACCCCGCGATCAGCGTCCGGAGCGGGGAGTAAGCGGTCTCGTTGACACCGATTGTCTGCTTCTGGTTCATTCCGGTTGCCTCGCCCAGCAGTTCGACGGTGTCCGGCGCCTCCGGCAACGCACCGTTGTGTTTCTGGCCGAGGACCCACTCGCTCGCCTCGCAGATGTCGTTCGCGATGTCGGTCCCACCACCGTTGTACCCGTTGTACAGCCCTTCGGCGTCCTTTGCGACCATGCAGAACCAGCCACGGCGGACCGCACTGTTCAGATTCGGGTCCGCCGCGCCGAACACGTCCTGCTGGGTGCGGTAGAGGGCACTGTTCGCCGAGGGGACCACGTGCCGGTTGGCGATCACCTCTGTCACGGGCAGGCCGCCGTACTGTGCGTACCCGCGAACCCAGCCCAGCGCGTACGTCCGTGCGTTGAAACGTTGTGAGAAACTCCCGTCACTCGTGACGCCGGCGTTGAGACGCTCCTGGAACGCCTCTGTGCGGTCGTGCTGCTGGAGAACTGGGGTCGGCACCGACAGCGTGACCGTCTCGTTTCGCGAGGCGACCCACTCGCCGCCACGGGTTGCCACAAGTTCGATACTCTTGAGTTCAACTTCGAGCAGTCCCGGTTCCGTCTCCGCGATGTCGACCCTGTCGAGCGCCTGCTCGAAGCTCTCGTTGTCGCCGACGGGTGGGAGCGACACCGTGGTTCGAACGTTGTCGACACGCTGTCCGGTGTCGGCGAGCCGCTCCTGTGCCTCCAAGTACACCAGCGCCTCAAGATACGACACGAACGGACGGTCCCTGTTGAGCGCGTGGCCGTAACTCGTGTTCGCCGGAGCTGTTAGTGGCTCGCTGGCGGCCTGTTGTGCGGCGCTCGCGGTCGCGTCCCGGAGCGCGGTCTGCACGGCCGACTCTGTCCGGTCCATCGCCAGCGCCGGGTCGGTGTCGGTCTCCCCCGGCCCGCGGGTCTCCAGGTACCCGACGACCGCGACCGCCGAGACGAGCAACAGCACCGCTACCATCGCGAACGGCACCCGCCCGCGACTGTCTCGGCGGAACCCTGCCAACCCGTTTCCTCTGTCGGTACCGGTCATCGCTCTCGTGTCCATGTGGTGATAGCGACCGTCACCTCGCCCGTCGAGACGGCGCCTGCGGCGTCCGCCGGTGTCTCGAAGCTCCGGAGCCCCCTGACCAACCTGTCTGTGAGGCCATCGACGAGGCTGTTGGTCATCGCGGCCGCGTCGACGGTCGACGGGTCGAACCCGCCGAGGCTGCCGCGACCAACCCCGGCAGCGTCGGCGAACCGGAGGAACCGCGACACAGCGATCGCCCGCTCGACACCGTCGGTCTCTAACTGTCGCTGGGTGTCCCCCAGTGTGCCACCGACAACTGCCTCGGCGACGACCCGGGCGACGGCCCTGTACCCCTCACTCCGATTTACCGCGTCGAGTGCCTCCTCGCGGGCGGCAGGAAGCTCACTCGCGACGGTCGTCCGCGCGACGCTCCGCTGTGCCTCGCGAGGGACCGGCCGACCGAACGTGGCGGTTCCCCGGACCGACGACCCCTCGAACGGCTCCCAGACTGCCGTCACGTTCGCCGCAAAGCTGGCGCCGACCAGACTGACGAGCAGTTGCTCGTCCAGCCGGTCCCCGTACCCCTCGCCGACTGCGAGCGGGTACACCGGACCCGCCGCGGTGGGGAACCGGGTGTTCGCAAGCGCCGCACGCGCGAGGTGACCCATCGTGGAGCCGTGCGTCGACCGCTCCAGGTCCGACAGGTCGTACAGTTCCCCGTCGGCGGGAGGGACGTGCTCCGAGTCGGTTTCGAGCACCGGCTCCAGCGAGTAGCTCACCTCAACCGTCGACGCGCCGAGTGTCTCGGCAGTGTGGGCGGCCCCGATCGGGTCGTGGTCGGTCTCCGTGGTGTCGAGATGCGCCACGAACACGCCGACAGCCGCGATGATAATTACGAGCGCGAGCGAGATGTCCGCGACGCTGCTGACCCCGCGCCTATCACTCACTCCAGACCACCACCGTGAGCCGACCGGGCCGGATATCGCCCTCGTCGACGCGGACCGGAACCGGGCGACCGCTTTCCCCGGCGGTCGGCAGCGGTTCGAGGTCGGCGGTGCGGGCGTCGGGTCCGAACGTCGCCGCCCCGACCGATTCGAGACGACCGTCGTCGCCGACGACTGTGATCTTCACCGCGACACGGTGGCCCCGGGGGAGCGTCGCCGGTCCCAGTCGGTTGGCCACCCGCGTGCTCCCGTCGACGACACCGTTCTCGGCGAGTGTCGTCCAGACGCTGTCAACTGTTGCACGACCGACCTGCCCGTCGCCCGACCCCGCGATCGTGACCGACGCGAACCCGGCGTACACCGACACCGCGAGACAGATCGCGGCCACCGACACCAGCGCCGCGAGCGGCTCCACACCTCCCCGTTCACCTGTCTCACCTCCCGTTGCTCTGTGCGCGCCACCCGTCAATTCCGTGAACATCTGTTGTGCGTGGCTGGTCGTGCTCTCGCAGATAAACCTGGGGCCGAGCTCGGGTGGTCGACACGACACGGTCAGACCGGAGCGTGTCGACAGCGCGGGGAGTGGTGGGCTGACACTCAGCGGCCAGCGCCGTCGGGGTCATCCGCCTCGACGGTGTCGAACCCCCACTGGTCGGCGCGCTCGTGGGCCTCGGACCGGGCCCGGTCACGGATTGTCGATATCGCGTTGGTGTCATCGAGAAACGACTCCACGGCCGCGAGGCCAGGCTCGTCTCTTGTGGTCTCTTGCAGACGCGATTCCGGGGCTGCGTCACGGGTGCGCGTTATTAACTCGCTGTCACCGACGAACTGTTCGGCGGGGAGCACCGGTGGTATCCTCGCCTGGTCGCTGTGGTGAAATCCGGGCAGTTTCCCCGCTGGAACCTCCCGCAGTTCGTACCGGTGTAGCCTCTCGACGGCGGCATTGGCCAGCGCGTCCGCTCCGATGCTGTCGTGCTCGGTGTGGGTGGCGGCCACCGGAACGCCGGCCTTGAACGTGAGGACGGTCGCACCACCCTCGCCGAGCAACAGCCTGTCAGACTCGACGCAGACGTAACCGGTTACTGTCGAGTCGAGCGCCTCAGTGAGCGGTTCGCGCAGGTCTGTCACCACTCCACGGGTGTGGAATCGGCCCTCGGGGAGGCTCATTGCTCCTCAGGGATAACAGCACTCCGGAACCGGTCCGCGACATCCGCCGAGTCGATATCCGCGACAGTCAGCGTGGACGCCGCCTCCCGGTACCGCCGGGCGGCCGCCGACACGGGGGCATGTGCCAGCAGGGGTTGGCCCGCCCGCCGAGCGGCGCGCACCTCGTCGCTCTCGGGGACACTTGCGAGCGTCTCCCCCTCGAAATGCCGCTCTGCCTTTGCCGCGACCCCCTCAATGTCCTCGTCGTCGGCGACCCGGTTGAACAGGATGCCCGCAACGCCTGTCCCGTAGGCGAGCGCGTACTCCTGGATCTTTAGTCCGTCCGACAGCGAAGGAACGGTCGGCTGCAACACCACGATTATCCGGTCTGCCAACACGACCGGCAGCACAGCGCTCTTACTTCCGAGCGCCGCCGGCGAGTCCAGCAGGATGAGGTCGGTGTCCGCTGCGAGCGTCGCCACCACCTCCCGGAGGCGCGTCGGGTCAGCCCGCTCGAACCCCGAAAGCGACGTGCCACACGGGACCACCTGCATTCCGAACCGGTCGTAGACCGCTGCCTCGACCGGGGCCTCGTCGGCCAGCACCTCGTGCAGCGTCGTCTCGATGTCCGACAGTCCAGCGTGAAAAAGGATGTTCGCCATCCCCGTGTCCGCGTCGATCACTGTCACCTCATATGTCTCTGCCAGGGCCATTCCAAGCGCGAGCGTGCTCGTGGTCTTTCCCGTGCCGCCCTTTCCGCTGGCGACCGCGAACGCCTCTACCATACCGGATATGTCTCTCCACGAGATATAAACACTCGCATCCGGACGGGAGTGAAAGGTATACTAACGATGCCGCTGTACAAACGGGTATGGCTGCCGGGACACGACCGGGACTGCTCGGCGCGATCCGGATTGACCTGCTTTTGCTGCACGAGATCTGGATGGAGTTTCTCTTTCCCCGGCAGCGAGACGCCCACGACACGGTGCTCGGCAAGTGGACACCGGAGACGCCGCCACAGCAGGTGGCCTACTACCTCTGGGGGCTTGTCGGTCTGCTCGCCGTGGCGGTTGCCTACCCGTTCTTGCTCGCCGGGTACTTTATCCGCTACCAGACGCGGAAGGTCGGCGCCGCCGGTCTCCGACTCGGCTTTCTCGGTGTCATCCTACTGTGTGCGCTCGTCTGGGGCGGGCTAACCGGACTGGTTGCGGTACAGTCGGCGTCGTTCCAGGAGGGGGCCGTCGTCGCGCTGGCACTCGCGAGCGGTGTCGCTGTTGTCTCGGCCGCGCTCTCGTATCTCTGCTGGCGGGTCGACGGCCGCCCCGTTACCATCCTGCTCGCGTACCCCTTTGCCGTGACCGCCATCTTTCTTCCGCCGGTCGTCGCGGCGCTGTTCTGGGAGCGTCTCGACGGACTCATTATGTTCAGTGACAACGTCGCCTCGTGGGTGACCGACCAAGGTGACGGTCCGTTCGGGGTCGTCGACTGGCTCGAATCGGAGTTCGACCGCCAGGACGAGGACCACGTTATCATCTGGTTCGTCGCCTCCTTTCCTGTCGGGTGGGCGCTTGGCCTGCTCGTAACCCTCGCCGACATCGTTCGACCCTGTCACCACATGCTACCGAGGATAATATATTCTTTTGGAGTGTATAGCTGTTTTAACCGCCGAACTATGTTGACCACTGTCATGGACCTGTCGTCCCGATCATACGTCGGTATCTGTTCTCGGCTAATGTAACCGCAAACTATATTACTGTCAAAAATCATAAGAAAAATTTAAGTTCCACCCGGCCATCAGTACAGATGAATCATGACGGATTCCAGAACGGCGGAGTTCCTGAAGAACCACCCAAAACTACTCGCGGCGATGTTCGGTATGATGACGCTCCTGTCGCAGGCGGGGGCTGTCGCAGCAAGCGCGAACGGCAACACCATCGGCGGCTGATTCTCCGGGCCAGTTCACCCAGATTACGAAACTCGAGGCCACCGGCTTCTGCTCAGAGTGACAGGTCGTAGCTCCAGCACATCGACCCGTCCTCGAGTTTCACGGGGACGTTCTCGAGGTCGAGAAACTCAGTGAGTTCGTCACCGGAGACCCGGAACGTGTCGATCGTTCCGGAGCTGAGATAGTAGGTGTTATTATCGCCGATGTACGGAACATAGACCGCGCCGAGTGCCATCGTATCGGTCACCGATGTCTGGATTGTCACCTCGAAGCAATCGTCGAGGGGTGTAATCTCGAGTAGCGTGGGTGTCTGACTCCTGGACTGACTAACGGTCATACCACCATCACCGACGACGATGTACTGTCCACCGAGGACGTGCTCCGCACGGGCGATGGTGAGCGCGGCGCGGAGCGGGAACCCGGTGTTCAGCAGACGAGCGATTGTCTCTCCGATCCCAACGGCCCGGTCGTTTACAATCTCCGCCAGAGTGACGATACCACCGATTGCCCCCGCCCTGACCAGTGACAGCCCCTGCTGGTAGGAGTTACAGGCGTTCAACAGGAAGGCATCGATACCGGTCTGTTCGAGCGTCGCGACGTCGAGACGGCCGTCCACACACTCGAACCCGGCCTCGTCGATGTGACCGATATAGTGCAGGAAGTTGCGGTCCTCCCGGAGAGTCTCGCGCAACTCGACGGTCGTGAGACCGCTCCGCACCGAGACATCGAACGGGAGGTTCTCGCGGTCGCCGTAGGCCTGGTCGACTAGTTCACGCTCCTTGCTCATCCGACTGTCGTTGACGACGATACTGATCGAGATATCGCCCTCGGTCACCTCGCGGTCGAGTCGGTTCTCGAACGCCTCGGCGACGAGTTTGCTCGCACCGATCGGAATGTCGTCGCCGATCCACGCCTGCTCGAGCGAGTCGGTCCGCTCCGGTTCGACGAAACTCGTCTCCTCGTCCCGTCCCGTGGTCGCACGGCTCCCAACCGAACCAGAGCGTGTCAGCACGTCGTCGGTCCGCGCCCCCCGGGTCGGTTCCCCGGTCGGTCCGGTCGACGGTACCGTGGTCGTCGGTCCGTGCGCGATTCTGATGACCGCGAGATCGTCGACCACGAACGGCAACTGGCGCACCGTCTCGGCGGTCGGTTCGACGTGGACGGTCAGCCGCCACTCCGGCACCTGGTCCTTGACCAGCTCGTAGGGCACCGAGAGATACGATTCGAGCCGGCGGGCGAGCGACTGCTCGTACAGGGCCGACCAGTCGAGGTCGAGACGCCTGTCGAGGACGGTGCGCTCGTGCATCTCGATCCTGTACTCGCCCTCCGTTCTGGCGACACAGTCGAGCAGGAACAGCTGTTTGAGTCGCTGCTCGACGTCGGATTCGAACCCCTGCGGGTAGTCGAAGCTGTGCTCGAACCCGTTGTTGGTCACCAGTCGGGGGGTCTGTCCGGGTACGAGTTCGGCTCCGAGGTAGTACGCGAGCGTCGCAACGGGGTAGATGACGTCCCGGATGGGCGGCACCTCGATGCTGATTCCGGTATCGGGTGGGTCGATTCCCGTCGGGATGTCGAGTGACTCGCCGAGTTCGACCTGTGGCGGGTGCCCCCGGTTCAGCGGGAACGACCGCTCCGGGCTGGTTGATTTGAGCGCGGACCCGAACGTACCTATCGCCGCCATCATGTCCACCGGGTCCTCTGTCGTCGTGATCGTCGTCGCCGGCTGGGTGTGCCGCGAGCGGAATCCAACATCGACCGCCGTTGGGCCGTCGAACACACAGTGGGTCTGTACCATCCTCGGCTGTATCTCGAACGGTCCCGACACCTCGAGATACGTCTGGACCTGTGCAGATAGCCCGATGATGTACTTGCCCTCGCCAAAGGACTCGGGTTCGAACTGCTCGACCTGTGTGAGCATCTCGCCCTCGGCGTCTCTGACGGTAACGGCAACACCGCTGTGTACGCTTATTTCCTCCGTCTCTATCTGTAAGCCACTCCCGACGGGGAACTGGAACGACCCCGCATCAACGGGTGTCGGCGACAGCCTCTCGGGTGTGAACAACTGGTACTGCAGTTGTTCGACTTGGTCGAGAACCCTGAGCCCTGGCGGGTCGGTCTCTGTCTCGAACGTGAGAATCGTTTCATTCACCATATCTCACCAGGTCTAACTCCCTGTATGTGTCCGAGACATCAAAACGTACCGCCGGACACACCGGGGTCGGTGACAGACTGTCGGCCCTTGTGATGGCATCCGGCGAGGCGGACGCGAGCGGATCGGTCAGAACTTCTCGAGATATCGGTCGAGCTCCCACTGCGAGACCTCGGCGATATACTCGCTGAACTCTTGGCGTTTGGCCTCGACGAACTTCTCGGAGACGTGCGGACCGAGCGCGCTGTAGACCACCTCGTCGGCCTCGAGTGCGTCGACGGCCTGGCCGAGATTACCCGGTAGTGTGTCGATACCGTACTCCTCGCGCTTTGCCTCGTCGAAGTCGTAGATGTTCTCCCGCACGGGGTCCGGACAGTCGAGGTCGCTCTCGATGCCGTCGAGACCCGCATGAATCATCGCCGCCAATGCGAGGTACGGGTTACACGAGGGGTCGGGTGCGCGAAACTCGATGCGCGAGGCCGCGGGGTGACGCGCCGCGGGTTTGCGCACCAGCGCCGAGCGGTTGACATCCGACCACGCGATGTAGATCGGCGCCTCGTAGCCCGGCACCAGACGCTTGTAGCTGTTCACCGTCGGGTTCGTGATCGCCGAGATGGCAGGCGCGTGCTCGAGGATACCCGCAAGGAACCCGTAGGCGGTCTCCGAGAGACTGAAATCGTCGCTCTCGTCGTGGAAGGCGTTCTCGCCGTCCTCGGTAAAAAGCGAGATGTGCGTGTGCATTCCCGAGCCGTTTATTCGCGGAATCGGCTTGGGCATGAACGTCGCGTGTAGATCGTGCTGTGCGGCGATTGCACGGACGGTCGTCCGGAAAGTAACGATGTTGTCGGCCGTCGAAAGCGCGTCGTCGTACTTGAAGTCGATCTCGTGTTGCCCGCGTGCGACCTCGTGGTGACTCGCCTCAACATCGAACCCCATTTCGTCGAGTCCATAGATGATGTCTCCGCGTACGTCCTGTGCGAGGTCTTTTGGTGCGAGGTCGAAGTATCCACCCGAGTCGTGGGTTGTCGTCGTCGCGCTACCATCCTCGTCCTCCTCGAACAGGAAGAACTCGGGTTCGGGCCCTGCGTTGACGGTGTACCCCAGTTCCGCCGCGCGGTCGATGGCGTTCCTGAGCACCCGCCGAGGGTCCCCTGGGAACGGCTCGCCCGTCGACGTGTCGATGACATCACAGATGAGTCGCGCCGCCGTTGCCTGCTCACTGCTCCGCCACGGCAGGAGTGCAAACGTACCCGGGTCCGGTTCCAGGCGCATATCCGACTCCTGAATCCGCACGAACCCATTTATCGAGGACCCGTCGAAGTAGATGCCGTCCTCGAACGCCTTCTCGGCCTGGTCGGCCGGGATGGAGACGTTCTTCGGGGTCCCGAGGATATCTGTGAACTGCAGTCGCAGGAAATCCACTTTTTCATCCTCGATCGTCTCGAGGATGTCCTCTTCTCCAGGCGATAGATTTTGGCTTGTCATTGTTCTACACCTACTTCACTTGTCTGCTGGCACTAAAAGCCTTACATTCTTCGCAATCGTTGCCGCACTGACCAAGAACTGGATATTCGTAAAATTATAGTGGGGGGAGCACGTGCACAAACGTGATGACGTACGAAAATCTGGACCGAAAACTGGTCAATCAGCTACTCGGCGACGGCAGAGCTAGTTTACGGAGCTTGGCCGAGGAGCTCGACGTCTCGGTGACGACTGTCTCGAATCACCTCTCAGACCTCGAGGGCGGGGGGATAATCGAGGGGTACACCCCCACCATCGACTACGACGCGCTCGGGTACGATATCACCGCGATCCTCCAGTTGAAGGTGGAGGGGGACGCTCTCGTCGACGTCACCGAGCGGCTCACCGAGCACCGACAGATGGTGAGTGTCTACGAGACCACCGGTGACCACGACATCATCGCGATCGGCAAGTTTCACGACACCGATGATATGAACAACACGATAAAGAGCCTACTCGGCGACCCGGAGATAAAGCAGTCGAACACCAGCGTCGTCCTCAACCCCGCAAAGGAACACGAGCAGTTCGAACTCGAACTCGAGTGAGCGTCCAGCGGGACCGTTAGGGATCAAACGGTTCGGACAGAGAGGTCGCTGACCGGTCGACCCGGGTATCGCACGGTTTTTGAGATTCGGCACATAAGATAGGGTAGAATGATATCGAAGGGCTGTGAACAGTGTGCCAAGGGTGGCAAGATGGTGCTTTTTGTCTACGGCTACTGCGACCAGCGTGACTGTTTCTACTGTCCACTCGGCGAGAACCGCAAGAACGTGACACAGGTGTACGCAAACGAGCGGGCGGTGGAGTCCGACCAGGATATACTCGACGAGGCCCACCGGATGGACGCGCTCGGTTCCTCGATAACGGGTGGCGAGCCACAGGAGGTGCTCGAGCGCACCTGCCGGTATATCGAGCTTCTGAAAGACGAGTTCGGCGACGACCACCACACCCACCTTTACACGGGTATCACCGGCGGCCGCGAGAACATGCGCCGACTGGCCGAGGCCGGTCTCGACGAGATACGCTTTCACCCGCCGTTCGAGCAGTGGGGCGAGCTGCACGGCACCGAGTGGGAGGATATCCTGTACATCGCCCGCGAGGAGGGGCTCACGCCGGCGTTCGAGATCCCCGGTATCCGCGCCGAGGAGGAGTTCATCGAGCTCATCGACGACGGACCGGCAGAGTTCTGCAATATAAACGAGTTCGAGATGAGCCAGGGCAACTTCCGGCGGATGCAGGAGGAGGGGTACGAGCTGAAGGAGGGACACATGAGCGCCGTCGAGGGGAGTCACGAGATACTCGACGCGATGGGCGACCACCCAAAGGTGTACTTCTGTACCTCGGTGTTCAAAGACGCCGCCCAGCACCGCAACCGACTCAAGCGAATGGCCCAGAACATCCGCCGCCCGTTCGACGAGGTGACAGACGACGGGACGCTGGTGTACGGGAAGACCTGGGCACCTGCCGAGCGGTTCGAGGAACTCGGCGTGCCCGTGGAGTACTACAGCGTAAAGAACGGCCACGTCGAACTCGCGTGGTGGCTGTTAGAGGAGATGCTCGCCGATGGCGACCTCGAACAGGGTGAGATCGTCGAACAGTACCCCACCGTCGAGGGGACGGTCGTTGAACGGACGCCACTGGCCTGAACGTACCGCTCACATCCCGTCCGGTAGTCCGGTGTCTCCTGGGTCTGGTGGGCCTCGAACATAGTCTCGAAGGCGTCGACGGTGACACGCTTGAGTTCCCTGTCGACACGCTCGGCCGACCAGGCCTGTCGGCAAACACCCCGTCGGCGCCCGGTGTCAGCGGGCCGTTCGCGGCCTCGACGACGGTGTCTGCCTGGTGCTCGGCCGCAATCTGTTCGTCGACGGCGTTCAGTGCGGCGGGAACGAGCAGGTCCACATCGAGTGTCAGCAGCGCCTGATCGGAGATGTCGGTTCCGCCGGGGTACCCGACAACCCGTCCGGTCTCGCGTTTGTACTGTTTGACAGCCGCCGGGTCGAGTCTGTCGAGGTCGTGAACGGCGCCCGCGGAGCCGGAGACGGCGACGATATCGGCCCCGTGGTCGGTGAGTCGCGCCGCGGCGACGGAGTCGGACGAGAGACGACCGCAGGCTACATGCCGACAGCCCTCCCACCGACTGGTATGCAGATTGCGGCCCGTCTCCGCCGGGAGGCAGTCCAGACAAACCAACGGCGGGTGCTCGTGCTCGCGGGCGAGCCCTCCCGGACCCGTGAGTGTGCTGGTGATGCCCTCGAGGCCGCCGGTATCGACCTCGCGGCGACGACCTATCTCGGCCCGGGTCGACCGCTCGACTGCGAGACGCTCGCTCCGGAGCGGAGTCGACGGTTGCTCGGGACGACCCGGACGGCGCTGGTGGTGGACTGCCACGAGCGCTGTGAGCCGAACGCGCTCGGCCGTGTCGCCGGGACCGTCGCCGGCGGCGGACTGCTCGTCCTGCTCGTGCCGCCGCTCGATAGCTGGCCCAATCGTCGGGACGCCTTCGACGAGACGCTCGCTGTCCCGCCGTTCGATGTAGACGACGTCGACGGCAATCTCCGGCGGTGGCTCGTCGAAACACTGCGCGCTCACCGCGGTGTCGCTATCATTGACACCGATGGTGACACCGTCGAGTCCGACGGACTCGTGGACCCGGCGCCGGCGCTTTCCATCTCCGACCGCACACCGCCGCAAGAGAACCCGGGTTCGCCCGGTGACATCGACGACGACACAGGATTCCCCGGGAGTGCCTACGAGGCCTGTCTGACCGGCGACCAGCGGGCGGTGCTGTCGACACTCGAGCAACTGCGCGACCCGGGGACGGCCGTCGTCGTCGAGTCCGACCGGGGTCGCGGAAAATCGAGTGTCGCGGGGCTGGCTGCCGCCTCACTCGCCGCCGAGGGTCGTGACGTGCTCGTGACAGCCCCCCGATACCGGGGCTGTGCCGAACTGTTCGCCCGTGTGGCGGCGTTGCTCGCGGCGTGTGATGCACTCACCGGTCGTGACAGCGAGCGCAACCCGCGGCGACTCGAGACCGACAGCGGGGGCGTCCGGTTCCGTGACCCGGCGAGTGCGGCCGACTTGCCGGGTGACCCCGACCGCGTGTTCGTCGACGAGGCCGCCGCTATCCCGGTCGATCTCCTGCGATCGTTGCTTGAGGCCGACGGACTCGCGTTCACGACGACAGTCCACGGCTACGAGGGGACCGGTCGGGGGTTCAGCGTCCGCTTTCGCGAGCATCTCTCGGAGGGACCACACGAGGTGACCGACGTGCGGATGTCCGAACCGGTCCGGTACGCCGCGGGCGACCCCGTGGAGGTGTGGTCGTTCCGGGCGCTCGCGCTCGACGCCAGACCGCCGGTCGCGCCGTTGGTCGCCGACGCGACCCCCGACACCGTCAGTTACCGTCGACTCAGTCCGACGGCGTTGCGCGCCGACGAGTCGCTGTTGCGGGCGGTGTTTGGACTGCTCGTGCTCGCACACTACCGAACAGAGCCGAACGACCTCGCGCGACTGCTCGACGCGCCGAACGTCACCGTCCACGCGCTACTCGCCGATGGACACCCGGTGTCGGTGGCGCTGCTCGCGCGCGAAGGTGGTCTGTCGGCAACCACCCGGGCCGAGACGTACGAGGGTGGCACAGTCCGCGGGAACCTCGTTCCGGACCTGTTTGCGAGTCAGTTGCGCGACGAGGCCGCTGCCGGGGCGGTCGGCCACCGGGTGCTGCGCATCGCCACCCACGGGGCGGCCCGCTCGCGAGGTCTCGGGTCGTGTCTGCTCGACCACCTGCGGGAGTACTGTACGGGTGACTGGTTCGGTGTCGGGTTCGGGGCGACACCCCGGCTAGTCGCGTTCTGGCGGGCGAACGGGTTCGGGGCCGTCCACCTCGCTACCTCGCGTGATGAGCGGAGCGGCGAACACTCGGCGATCATGCTCGACCCGCTCTCGGACCGGGGTCGGCGGCTCCACGCGCGCCAGACCGACCGGCTCTGCCGGCGACTCCCGGCGATGCTCGCCGACCCGCTCTCGGGGGTCGACCCCGACGTGGTGCGTGCCGTCTGTCGCAGCATCGACAGACCCCCCGAACTCGATCTTACGGCCTTCGAGTGGCAGATTGCGGCTGGACTCGCCCACGGTGTGGCTGTCTACGACACCGCACCTCGGGCGGTCCGGCGGCTGACCCTCCAACATCTCATCGCCCGGGAGACCGACCGGCTGGACGCCCGCGAGGAGCGGTTGCTCGTCGGGCGGGCGCTGCAGTGTCGCCCCCCGGCGGCCGTCGCGTCGGCCCTTTCGTACCCGTCCGAGCGGACCTGTATGCGCGCCTTCGGCGACGCGGTCGAGACACTGGTCGAGGTGTACGGCACGGAGACCGCACGGCAGGAACTGGAGCGACTGCGATGACCCCCGCCCCCGCGACACCGGTGACCGCAGTCGCGTTCGGGTTACTCCTCGTGGCTGTCGTGGCGAGTCGCCTGACCCGTCTGCCGGGGGAACTGCTCTCGCTCGCCGGGGTCTACCTGTACTGGTGGGGGACCGGTTACGCCGAACCCGGGCGGCTCACACTCGGGTTGCTGACGCTCGTCCCGGTGCTGGTGCTCGCGGGGCGGGCGTTCGACCGGTTCATCTCGACTCGTGTCGGCGGTGTCTCGACGGTCACCGCCACTGTCGGCGGGTTCGTCGGGTTCGTCTGTTTCGTCTTCCTCGGCACCACCGGACTGGTCGTCGGGACGACGGTGACGGTGTTTGTCCTCGAGTACGTCCGCCGCCGGGACGCGAAACAGAGCCTCGTGGTCGCGTTCGCGGTGGTGTTCGGGGCGTTCGCCGCGACCCTCATCCGCGTGCTGATGACACTGCTCGTGCTCCTCGTGATGATCACCGTTGCCCTGTGAACCGGGGGCTGCCGGTACCTCCACCCCCGTCGACCGCCGTACCCTCCCAGACATCCCGGAACAGTTTAGCGACGACAGGTCCTATCGGCGTCGAGAGCGATGAGCGACCACAGACAGGAAAACAGGCGGCTCTGGAACGAGTGGAGCGACGAGTTTCAGGCGCTCTGGAACGCCAACACGGCAGACGGTGACCTAACAGACCTGCCCCTCGCCGACGATTGCTTCGACGTGGCGTCCTCGGAGGCGGCCTATCAGATGATCGGTGACCTCGACAGGGCGCTCGCCGAGGCCCACCGCGTCCTCCGCGAGGACGGGGTGTTCGTGCTCAGCGTCCCTCACCCGCTGTACGAACTGCTCGACCTGGAGACCGGCACGTTCGAGTGGGGCTACTTCGACACCGGTCGTCGCGAGATCACGATCGACGAGGAGTACGACTCCGTGCTCGTGGCCTTCGACCGGACGGTTGCCGACCTGCACAACGCGCTCGTCGACGCCGGGTTCGAGGTGCGTCGTCTCCTCGAGACGAGACACCGGGAGGCCCGGGAGAACGACCCAGCGGACGGCGACCTGCCCGACCTGCTGTGGACCGTCCCCCGGAGTGTCCGGTTCTGGGCGGTCGCCCGCTGAGTCTGTGCGCCCGCCGGGCACGCCAGACACCGAATCCGACGCTCCCACAGACGACACGCTTACGTGGGTGAACCGACCAAATACAGACAATGAGCACCGACACCACGGGCGACCCCGAGGAGTCAGAGGCCTTCCAGAAGGTGTGTGCGGAGCTCGTCGAGATGCTGCTCGCCGGCGAGATCGACCGCGACGACCTGGAGAGTGCGAAGACCGACGTCTGTGGCACGTACTCCTCGCCGAAGGTGCCCCGCAACTCTGACCTGCTGGATTTCGCCGGTGACCGCCGTGAGGAACTCGAATCGGAGCTCCGGCGCAAGCCGGTCCGGACCGCTTCGGGGGTGTCACCGGTCGCCATCATGACCTCACCCCACCGGTGTCCCCACGGGAAGTGTCTCTACTGTCCCGGTGGGCCGGACTCGGAGTTCTCGAGTGCCCAGAGCTACACCGGCCACGAACCCGCCGCCGCCCGCGGCAAGCAGAACGACTACGACCCCTACGGACAGGTCACACTGCGGCTCGAACAGCTCCGCAAGATCGGTCACCCGGTCGACAAGATAGAGCTCATCCTGATGGGCGGGACGATGACCGCCCGCAGTCACGACTATCAAGAGTGGTTCGTCAAGCGGGCGCTGGAGGCGATGAACGACTACGACCCCTCGAAGACACCCGAACCCACACAGGAAGAGAGTCTCGCCCCCGACCCCGAGGACGTGAGCTTCCGGTATCTGGAGGACGTCATCGCCGAGAACGAACGCGGCGAGGTGCGCAACATCGCCACCACGTTCGAAACGAAACCCGACTGGTGTGACCCCGAACAGATCGACCGGATGCTCGACCTGGGCGGGACGAAGGTGGAGGTCGGGGTTCAGACCACATACGAGCGCATCAACCGGGAGATGCACCGCGGTCACGGCACGCAGGCCTCCATCGACGCCAACCGTCGTCTCAGGGATGCCGGCTTCAAAGTCGGGTTCCATATGATGCCCGGTCAGCCCGGCATGTCGAAGGAGATGTGTCTCGAGGACTTCCGGCGCATCTTCGAGCGCTCCGAGTGGCGGCCGGACTACCTGAAGATCTACCCGACGCTGGTCGTCGAGGGGACCGCCGTCTACGACTCGTGGCACCGCGGCGAGTTCGACCCACTGGACAACGAGGAGGCAGCCGAACTGGTGGCGGAGATAATGTCGATGATTCCGCGATACACGCGACTCCAGCGTGTCCAGCGCGACATCCCCGCCGACCTCATCGAGGGAGGTGTCTGGAAGTCGAATCTCCGGCAACTCGCCAGCCAGCGCATGACCGAACGCGGCTGGAGCTGTGAGGACATCCGGAGCCGGGAGGTCGGCCACAGCAACGGTGTCCCGGAGACCGTCGAGCGCCGGGTCGACCGGTACGAGGCCGCCGGCGGCACCGAACAGTTCATCAGCTACGAGGATTTCGAGCAGGACCTGCTAGTGGGGTTCTGTCGGCTCCGGTTCCCGAACGACCCGGTGCGGCGCGAGCTACAGGACGCCGCTGTGGTGCGTGAACTCCACGTCTACGGGGGTCAGGTCCCGGTCGGCGCGGACGCCGACGACGACCAGCACCAGCACCGCGGCTACGGCAGACGACTCGTCCGGGCGGCCGAGGAGCTCGCCGCCGCCGCCGGCTTCGAGAAACTCGCCATCCTCAGCGGTATCGGCGTCCGCGAGTACTACCGCGAGAAACTCGGCTACAGACAGGACGGTCCCTACGTGAGCAAGCGGCTGTGAGTGCGCCCCTGCCGAGGGGTGGATTTTTTCGCCGGCGATTCGTAGCCGGCGTATGGTCGAGTATGCACGGTTCCTCGATGGTATCGTCCACGAGCCGACACAGTCCGGAGGGGAGGGGTTCGACCTCACGGTCGCCGGCCTCCACGAGGTCACCGCCCCTGGACAGGTCGATTTCGGCGGCGGCGAACTTGACCCGGCGACGACCGAGCCACGTGACAGCCGCCTGCGGCACCCGGACGACGACTACGGCTGGTGGGAACTCGATGCGGGCACATACCTCGTCGAGTACAACGAGTCCATCACCGCCGACGGGCTGGTGTTCTCACTGCAGACCAGAGACGAACTGCTCGCGCGCGGGGCTGCCCACCCGACACTCCGGGTCACAGACCTGCCGCGTGTGCCGCTGACCGTCGGAGGTGCCGGCCTCGACCTGAAAAAGAACGCCCGTGTCTCGACGCTCGTCACCGCGGAGTCGGCGTGACACAAGACGCGATAGCTCGTACTCGTTGTCAGTCCTCTCAGCGGAGTCGGGGGTCGGCAGCGCAACAGAACTCACGACCAGACCGTCCGCGGTCGTTCTGGCGACGACACCCGGCGAGGCGCCGGTTAGCCCGCCCGGGACACAGACGAGTGCCACAAGCAGCGTCCGGAGTCTGCACCAATCGGACGCCGGCAGGCCGTCAGTAGAACCCTCGCTCGACCTCGTCGTCGACGACCTCCTCGAACTCGGCGGTTAGCAGCTGTTCGGCCTCCTCGAAGGTCTCAGAAAGCTGTTCCATCCCGTCGGGCCGGTCGTACTGGTCGAAGGCCATCGGCCCGTATGCCGGGCTGTCGACCGCGTCCATCACGTCCTCGAGCATCGCCCGAGGCGTGGTCGGCGCGTCAGCGTGGGTCTCGACCACGGTTTCGAGTCGCTGTGCCTGCTCTTGTGCGGTCTTCTCGTCCTCGGCTGGCTGTTGCACGCCGAACAGCCCGGTCGCGTCCTCGCCGTCGTGTGCCGGGAACAGCCCGTCCAGTTCGTCGTCGACGCTCCGGGCCACGCGTGTCCCGACACCCTCGACCTCGTAAGGGTTTCTCGCGTACGTCTTCAGCTGGAACGCACCGACCCCCGGGTGGGCGAGATACAGGTCCTCGCCGATACCGTCGCGCCGGTCACCACCGACCGCGCGCCACCCAGCCGGGTCCGCGTCACTCTCGGCAACGTCTCGCAAGATATCGTCCCACTCTCGAACACGCATATCTGATGTCGGGTCTCCAGCGAATTAAGTCGTGTGTCTGGCGGGCCCGACCCGGCGGAGTCGGCCACGGGCGACCGTCTCTGTCGGTTGCTCACCCCGACGCGGACCGGGATGGCGACCCACCGACACCTACTCTTGGACTCCGGCGAGTGTCGACCCCGGCGGGGACCATCTGGGGCTCACTCGCCGGACACCTCCCAGATGGCGATCACCTCGCCAAACAGGATGAACAGATAGACCCCATCGCGCGCCTCCAGCGACGGGTGGTCCTTTGCCGGAACAACGTGCTGGTCGATAACCCTCTTGTCGGTCTCGACCAGTATAACGACGTGCTCGTCGTCGACGATACGGTCGACCGTTCCTGTGTAGAACCCGGTCAGTTCTGTGCTGACCTCTGTCTCCGATGGCAACCGCTCCGTCTCCGGTGACGACTCATCTTCTGCCGTTACCGCGCCGGCAGTTGGGAGACCGACTGCAGTTGTGGTGACTCCGATTGTCTCGAGTGCTCTGCGACGGCTGACTGGCTGCTGTCCGGCCATGGGCCTGCTGGTCGCGTCATCCGATATAAACGTCTGGCAGGGGGCTCTGAAGCTGGTGCAGGACCGTTCCTGCGGGTCCACGCAGCTGTCACCGTCGGTGAGAGACTGAAACTCGCGCCCGCAGACAACGGACCTCCCCGTCGACAGGCTGCTGATAACCTATGTGCATATCCTTGAGGAGAAAATATTATACCCGGTCATTGCATACCGTTGTCTATGCCAGAGATACTGTCGACGACACCCGGTCTGTACCCGCTTCCGGACTGGGCAAAAGACGAGCTCCGGGGTCTAAAGGGGAATCAAAAGGAGGACCTCGTCAGCGGCACAGAGCGCGATGAGATAGCCCAGACCTACGGGACAGTCCGGGAAAAGCTGATAAACCAGCAGGAGACGGCCGGACTCGACAGGGTCGTCGAGGGGCAGGCCCGCTGGGACGACATGCTCGCCCACCCGTTGGCGGTCCACGACAGCGTCGAGACCCAGGGTATCGTCCGGTACTACGACAACAACAACTTCTACCGCGAGCCGGTGGTGACCGGCGAACTGACGCCGGACGGTGACGTCGCGGCCGAACTTGACGCCGCGGCGGACACCGAGACACCGCTCCAAGCGGTGCTTCCGGGGCCGTACTCGCTCGCACAGCTGGCAACAGACGAGCAGTACGGCGACACGGCGGCGTTTCTGGACGCGGTGGCAGCGTTCCTCGCGGGCGAGGCCGAGCAGTTCCCCGACGTGGAGACGCTGTTCCTGCTGGAGCCCTCGCTCGTGACAGACCCGCCCGACACCGACGACGAACACGAGCGCGTACCTGCGGCACTCGATACCGTCGCCGACGCGCTCGACACCGAGGTGGTCGTCTACCCCTACTGGGGTGCACTCGATGAGAGGCTGTACACGCACGTGATGGACGCCGACATCGACGCGCTGGGGTTCGACCTGGTCTCGGCTCCGGACGAGAACGTTTACAATGCACAGGAGTACGGCACACCCGCGAACGTGGCGCTGGGTGTCGTCGACGGACAGAACACACGGGTGGAGTCTGCCGAGACGGTCCGCGAGCGTGTCGAGTGGTTCGACGGTCAGACCCCGCAGAACGACTACAGCCGGGTGTACGCGACGACGAACACGGAGACGTTCTACCTCCCGGTGAACCGGTTCGAGGAGAAGCTCGATGCGCTGGCCACCGCGGCCGGGTTGACGGAGGTGGAGGCATGACCCGCGAGCAGTTCCGCCCGCCGGACCACGAGAACGACCACTTCCTGCTGACCACTGTCGTTGGGTCCTACCCCAAACCGACCTGGCTCCACCGTGCCCGGGAACTGTATGAGGACGAACACAGCGAGTTCGACGACGAGGAGTTTCAGGAGGCAAAAGACGACGCCTCACGGCTTATCACCCGCGAGCACGAGCGCGCCGGCGTCGACGTGCTGGTCGACGGCGAGATGCGACGCAACGAGATGACAGAGTACTTTGCGGAGCGCATCAGTGGCTACGAGTTCAACGGTCCGGTGAAGGTCTGGGGGCACAACTACTTCAACAAGCCGAGCGTCGTCGACGAGGTGGGGTACGACGAGGAGTGGCTCGTCTCCGAGTACGAGTTCACCGCCGACGTAGCGAGCGGGCCGGTGAAGGTGCCCATCACCGGGCCGTACACGCTCGCGCGCTGCACCGCCGATGTGCCCGACGACGTCCGACTGGGGCTGCACGTCTGCTACGGCGACTACTCGCGGATCTACCCCGAGATTCTTCAGTTCCCCGTCGACGAGTTCGACGTCGAACTCTGCAACGGTGACTACGAGCAACTGGACGTGTTCACGGAACCCCCGTTCACGAAGGACCTCGGTCTCGGTGTCGTCGACGCCCACGACGCCAATGTCGAACCCGTGCAGGAGATAAAACGAAATATAAAACGCGGACTGGAGGTGGTGCCGCCCGAGCGACTGACGGTTAGCCCGGACTGCGGGCTGAAACTACTCCCCCGCGAGGTGGCCTACGAGAAGATGGCGAATCTCGTCACCGCCGCCCGCGAGGTGGAGGCCGAACTCGACTCCGGAGCTGTCGACATCGGTGCCCCACAGGTGACCGCTGACTGACGGTCTGTGGGCGCGATGGCTATCCTCTCTGGCCCGCTCCACTCCGCTCAGAGCTATGAGTCCTGACCGGCGTGCTCTCTCTGACTGGTGCTGTGTGTCGCCGTACGCGAGGACGTTGAGCGGCGCCGTGGCCACACGCAGGTGTGACAGCCAGTTAGATGCCTTTTCGAAAACCTCCCACCCGCCGTCATCGGCGCGCTGAGCACGAACAGTGCTCTGTCGATACCGTCTGACCACGCGAGACGGTCTCCCCCGTTTGGTGAACGAACTTTCGTAAACAGCCGAACAGAAAAGTCCTTCAGATTATACTTATCCGAGAGCAGGTCCTGCTGTACTGTATGGAAACGGGCGAACTTGGAGACATCAAGAGGGCACAGCAGACAGACAGCGGGGACCCGGTTATCGAGGTCGACCGGCTTGAGAAGCGGTACGGAGACGGCGAGGAGTCGGTGACTGCCGTCGACGGCATCTCGTTCGCCGTCAAGCCCGGGACGATTGTCGGGTTGCTTGGGCCGAACGGTGCGGGGAAGACGACGACCATAAAGTCGATGTTGGGGCTGGTTCTGCCCGACGCCGGGTCGGTCTCCATCTGCGGAGTCGACGTCTACGAGGAGCCGGACCGGGCACACAGCCACGTCGGTGCGATGCTGGAGGGTGACCGCAACGTCTACTGGCGGCTCACAGTCCGCGAGAATCTGGAGTTTTTCGCTGGACTCGGCGGCCAACAGCCCTCCGAACTCCGCGAGCGCCACGACGAGTTACTCGAGCGACTCGACTTGGCCGACCGGGCAGACACGCCGGTCAACGAGCTCTCGAAGGGGATGAAACAAAAGGTCTCGCTGGCGAGCACGCTCGCCCGTGACGTCGACGTCATCTTCCTCGACGAGCCGACCCTCGGCCTCGACGTCGAGACCTCCCGGGACCTGCACGCAGAACTGCGCCGACTCGCCGAGGAGGAGGGGATCACCATCGTGCTGACCAGCCACAATCTCGATATAATCGAGGCCGTCAGCGACCGGGTGATAATCCTCAACAACGGCGAGGTGATCGCCGACAACGACACGGATGCGCTGGTGGACCTGTTTGAGACCCAGGCGTACCGGGTCGTGCTCGACGCGCCGGTCCCCGGTTCAGTGCGGGCGCGACTCGAGCGAGAGTTCGGCGCGACCTGCCGGACTGACGGCAACCGGGTCACTGTCGAGTGGTTTGACACCGACAGCGCGACGATGTACGCCGTAATGAACCTGCTAGCCGAGACCGGGCAGGAACTGCGCGATGTCGAGTCGGTCGACCCCGACCTGGAGGAGGTGTTCCTCCGGTTGGTAGACGGTGCCGACACCGCCACCGGCACGGGTGCCGACACGGCGGAACTCGGCGACGGGACCGACATCCGCCGCTCGTCTGAACCCGCAACGAGACACACCGGAAACGGGCAGACTCCTGAGGAGGATGACACAGAGGCAGTAACGACAGCCACATCGACCGCCGGCAGTTCGGGGGGTGAGCGGTGATGGCGACCGCAGACGACCCCTCGACCGGAGCGGCCGAGAGCGGGGGGGACGGCTGGCGGCCCTCCCGACTCGCGCTCGTTTCCGTCGTCGCCCGGAAGAAGTTCACCCTACTGGTGCGGTACCCACTCAACACCGCGACCAGGTTCCTCACACTGGTCGCGCTGTTTGCGGTGATATTCTTCGGCGGTGAGGCCGTCGTCGGCGCGTCGCTGACCGACTCGCTCGGCGGTATCATCGTCGGGCTGTTTATCTGGACGCTTTCTATTGTTGCCTTTTCGGGACTCTCCTGGAATGTCACCCGCGAGGCACAGTGGGGCACACTGGAACGGTTGTTCACCTCACCGAACGGGTTCGGGTTCATCATGCTGACGAAGATGGTGGTGAACGTCGTGTTCAGCTTCCTCTGGGCCTTTGCTCTGCTGGTGGTGATGATGCTCCTCTCGGGTGAGTGGCTCACGGTCGACCCGCTGACGGTCCTGCCGCTGGGTGTGTTGACGGTCGCGTCCATCAGCGGTGTCGGCTTTGTCTTCGCCGGACTGGCGCTGCTGTACAAGCGCATCGAAAACGTGTTCCAGCTCGTGCAGTGGGGGTTCGTCGGCCTGATCGCCGCACCTGCCGGCAGTATCCCGGCGCTGAAACTCCTCCCGGTCAGCCACGGGAGCTACCTGCTGCG
>UEZF01000001.1_pt1 | contig 41973 bp, 50 predicted proteins | sample 1903571 | NCBI WGS metagenome assembly UEZF01 (sample SAMEA4776352, study PRJEB27445) | saltern metagenome | biome: Hypersaline environment; feature: solar saltern; material: Pellet | place: Spain | collected 2014-08 | depth 0 m | reverse complement strand
TCACAGGAGGGAGAAAACCCACTGCGGGATTGAAACCCCCTCCCTCCGTCTCGTCGTCGATCTTCGTCTTGTCACAGGAGGGAGAAAACCCACTGCGGGATTGAAACACATCAGGCTCGTCGACGACGGCGTCCGGAGACTGTCACAGGAGGGAGAAAACCCACTCTGTGATTAAAACGCTCCGTCTGCTGTGCGGTGCAATTAAGAGGGTGAGCGACGAGTGTTGAGGCATGGAGATCGAATCTCGGAGTGACAGAATCCGCGTGACTGGGGCTGGAAAAACGGCAGACGTGAGACTCGGTGACAGCTGGAGTCGTGTTGAAACACTCCCGGAGCCGCTCGGCAACGACGACCGACCGACGCTGTTCGACCGCGTGATCCAACCAGACGGCGCGGTCGAACTGCCGGCTGGCGGGGCGGCGGTGATCGACGAGTCCGGCGACGAGCGGCGTGTCCCGCGCGGAAAAACGGAAACGATCTCACCCGAGGAGACGGTCGTCGCCTCCGGTCCAATCCCGACTCTCGTGCGTCCGTCAGCAACGTCGACTCTCTCCGTCGACGACCGTGACACCCCGACGCTGTCGTTGCCCGACGACGGAACGGTCACCGTCGGCTGGCAACGGCCCGCGGAGCCAGCAGTCGAGTCGATCACGGTCGACCCGACCCGACCGGCGTCAGTCGCGAAGGGCGTCGCGGCGGCGTCGGTGGCGCTCCCGTCGGTCTCACACCCCGGGCGTACGTGGCCAAACAGCCGGTCGCCGGCGCCAACCCTGACGACTGACCCCTCGGGGCGTGACCCGGAGTCAGTTGACCGGGTCGACACTGGGGTGACGGTCGATCTCCCGGACGACCTCCAGCATGTGCTGGCGTCGGCGTCGCTCGTCTACTACCTCGGTGCCGAGGTGTCGGTCGGCTCCGGCACGACCGAGGCACAGCTCCACGCGGGTGGAGAGTCGTGGTCGTTCGGTTCTGACCCAGAGACGGTCGACAGCCGGAGTTCGTCGTTTCTCCGGCGGGTGTTCTACCTCGACTGTCTGGCGCGTGCCGGCGGCCCGAACGGTGTTCGGATGTTGGAGGCGGACGCCGCGTTGGAACACGTCGACGGGACCGCAGACAAGCTGTTCGAGACGGCGCTCGACGAGCGTGTCGCGACGTACCTCCGCGCGGACGACGCTGTCGACAACGAACTCCCGAGGTGGGGCGAGGTCGTACACGTCGCTCCCGACAAGCCGAGAGAGCGCGTGCCGCGACTGTCACGGTGGCTGGGTCGGCTTGCGGACGTACGTCTCGCGGACGGGGACGGCCTCACACTCGGCGATCTCGATACGCACGACCCTGAGCCAGGGGTCGCAGTTCGGGGAGCCGCGACCGCCGTTCCGGAGACGATGATCGTCCCGACGGCGGACGGCGAGGCAGGGGTCGTCGGCTGGGACGCGCCCGGCACACCCCTCGGCGCATATGATGCCAGTGCCGGTGCGCCAGCGTCCCCGGAGCCGCGAGACGACGACCCGGTTGAGGTGGTCGTAGTCCGGTGTGGCTGGGAGTCTGCCGAGATGGCGGCCGACCGGTGGCGTACGCGCGCGAACGAACTAGAGATGACTGTCTCGGCACGGAGCGACCCGACGACGGAGCAGCTTCGCGAGATCCTCAGACAGAACGTCGATCTCGTGCATCTGGCAGCTCACAACGAGTCCGAAGAGGGTGTCGAGTGTGCCGACGGATACTTGTCGAAACACGGACTTCGCGAGGTAGGTGCGACGGCTGTCGTCGCGAACTGTTGCGGCGCGACCTCGTGGGCGAGGCAAGCGGTCGACGCCGGCGCGGCGGTCGCCGCCGCACCGACCAGCCGGATAAAAACCGACGTTGCAGAGTCTGAAGGCTCCGACCTCGCTGGTCTCTTGTCGCTCGGCTGGTGTGTTGAACGCGCCGTCGACATGGTCCGGCACGCTGGAGATGCGTCAGGCTGGCTGGTCGTTGGAGACGGCGGAGTGCGCGTCGGGCAGTCGCGGTCTCCAACCCCCGCGCGGGTGGTCGAACAGGAAGAGGAACAGTGGAGAATCAGTCACCTCGCCGCCGGGGCTGCCGGTCACCGGGTGAACGATGTTGGCGACCGCGGTCCGCGACTCCCTGGAGCTGTCTCCGTGAGTTCGAACCGAGACGAGTTGCTTAGTCGGCTCGACTCACCGGTTAGTCGTGGTGACGAACTCGTGTGGCCGTCGACAGAAAGCTAAGATCCGTCACCGACGTCAGACGGCCCACCCGACCCCCCTCCGTCCAACGGTTCGACGAACGTTCCGTTCTCCGTGCCGAGCGTGTGAGCGGCGTCTCCAACGAGTGCAGTGTCTCCGAACGCGGCGACGACGGCGGCGGCTGCAACGACTGCGGCCGCCGCGACGGCCGCAACGAACGTCGGGTGTGAGACGATCCTCAAAGCCTCGTGCCGTGTTGGTGGCATATCGCTGTTTGCGTTGGCGGGGAATAAAACACCTCGGCACAAATCCTGTCACAAATCTCGGAAGTAAAGCCTAATAGGGGAGGGATATTGAATGCGAATAATATGAACTGTAACCGTGGACCGGTGCAAGATATGGTCTCGGAGGCGATCACGGCCGCGAATGATCCAATTGTCGCGGCCCCGCGGGGAGCCATCGCCGAGGTCGTCGCTGCACTTACCGACGTAAAAAAAGCGTGTCGAATCCTCGTACCAAGCGACGCACTGGATCGGTCTGGCTGGGGGACAACCGGCCGTTTGCGGGATATGATCGACCGGGGAGACAGTCAGCTCCGAACTGCCGAGGTCGACTCGCCCGCGGTCGTGGGAGAACGCATACAGGCGGTCGCGGTGCGGTCGGGGCTTGCCACTGCCAGTTGGGTCGACACTAATCCGTCAGACTCCGATGTCCGAGAGACTCTCGAACGGGTGTGGGAACGCTCAGACCTGGTCAGTCTCGACTGTCCGTCGACGACGAACGTGTGCGACACGGTCAAACAACTCGCGGACGGCGAGGAGGCGGCACGACTGCGAGACCTCACCTCCCCGGCCCGCGACCGCGACCTCGACCTCACAGCGACGGCGGTGTGGGCCGCCGCGGACGGAGAACCAAGACGCGACACGCTCGTCGACTCCGTCGCAGACGTGGGTAAGGTGTCCGAAACGACTGTGTCGCGTCGGATTCGGAGGTTGACCGAGTCTGGGATTTTGACCAGCGAACGTGACCCGACAGAAGTTGACGGCCGCGGCCCCCCTCCAACGCGCGTCGTTCGGGACGCTGAACCACCGTTGTCGCGACTCCAGCAAGAAGCCCTCCAGTGATATTTAGACCACAAGCCATTTGCTGTTGAGACAGTTCTTCTGATTATATTGTCTCACCACTTGTCTGTCGTGGTGTGAGACAACCACTGAACCACGGGACGGAAGGAGAAGTATTAGAGTACGGCGGGCCGCGGGAGGTCGTGATCGACGAGCGCGCGGGGTCGGTCAGGGTGTCGCTGTGGCGTCCCGGCTCCCGTCGTGACGTGTTCGTCGACTGCGAGGCGGCGCGTCGGCTGGCGGACGCGGCCGACGCCGACGCCGACGACGGGGAGATCGTCACTGAGACGGCCGACGACGGTTCCGACGTGGTCGTCCGGGAGCGGAACGGACACCGAGAGTTGACCCTACCGCGTCAGCTTCGGCGCGGTCGCCGCGTAGTTCGCCTCACCCCGTTCGAGACGGAGGTCGCGGAAGGACTCCGCGACGCCGCGGCAGTCGTCGACGACACCACCGGGAAGCCAGTCGCGACCGACGGAGGTGAGCCAGCGTGAGCTTACTTATCGGACGCACCTCGCGCGCGTCCGTCGTCGGTCAGCCACCAGACAGGAATCTTACCACTCCGCTTCGAGGACAACAGTCCTCGCTCCTCCAGCTCATCGAGTCGGTTGATCATTCCCTGGTTGCTGAAACTGAAGACATCAGCAACCTCGCCAGTGAACAAGACAGGATCGTCTGCCTCGACGAACTGTTCAAGTATCTCGTCGTCGTCGATCGTCTCCTTGCGGCCCCCAGACATCTGTGTGACGTTCCTGCCCAGGACACTTATGCGTTGGTGACAACCAGTTGGGCTGGGCAGACTAATCCGGTCGCAGCAAACAGTTGGATGCAAACAACTAAGTGGTCCCGGTTACTTACGTATACACAACCAACGTCTCGTCAACAGTCTGGAGAAGATGGCCAGACGGCGCTGGCGGCGCCGGCGGGCCGTTGGTGTGAGTTCGAGCGTATGTCCGAACACACATCCGCGGGAAATGAGTCCCGCGCACGACCAGATGCATCGACTCAACTTAACAGCGACGACCGCGAGCGGCTGCAGACGCTTGACGGCGTCGGGCCGGTGACGGCAGACCGGCTGGCGCAGGAGTTCAGAAGCATCGGCGAGATCATCCGCACGGCGTTGGAGGCGTACGGCGGGGCGACCTGGAGCCGGGTTGACAACGACGACGACGCCCTGGCCCGGTTCGAGAGGGTCGACGGAGTCGGCCACGCCCGAGCGCAGAGTCTCGCACAGACGATCGTCGAGGAGCTGACCGATGTCGGTGACGTACTCCGACAGGAACGGCAGTGCGGTCGGCTGGTGACGGACGGTGGGAGAGACGCTGACGACGAATCCGACAGAGGCCATCGGCACGCTCTCCCCGACGTGGAGATGCTGGAACCGTCTGAGGTCGAAGAGAAGATCTCCTCAGTCGACGACCCCGGCTCTCTCAACGTACTGCTCGACGACGAGCGTCTCTGTGAGAACCGGAGCGAGGTGATCGCTGCCATTGAGGATCGACTCGCGGCGGTCAGGTCCGACGAGAGCGACAACGACCCGGAGGTCCGCGCGGACGGAGGCGTGCAACGCGACACCCGTGCCGAACAACGTCGACGCGTCCACCGCGCGCTCGGGCAGCTGCTTGAGGCAGACCACGGGCCACACCGACAGACGACCGTGACTTCGCGGGAGATCGCGCGTCGGGATAGCGACCTGACCCCCTCGGCGGTCGGCAGGTGGCTGTCGACGCTGTGTGGAGACGACCCGTTCTACGGCGGCGAGCGCCCGAGTGCAGTGTTCGACCTCGAACTCTGGAGCGACACCGGTGCGCGACGGAGATGGATGGTCTCCGACCGTCTCCCTGACGGGACGGTTGACGAGTTCGTGTCAGAATCGTTCGGCTCTGGGCCGACGGCCGAGGTCATGACCGACGGCGGAATGCCGGCCTGGCACGGCACGACGTTCGTGTCCGAAGACCCAGACAGTCAATTATTGCCAGAGATTGAGGACCTCAACCCCGAGGACGACGCTGCCTACGCGACTGTCCAGGCGGGTGAACTTGTTGGAGTGCTTAGCAACATCGACCGTCAGTGTGTCGAACTGGCCATCCACGAGGACAGTCACTCCGTCTTGCTCGGGACGCACAACCACTGTGACGGGCGCGACGGGTGTGACGACTGTCTAGAAGACGACTCCCCAGACGCGGACGCAGACCCCATATCTCCGCGGGCAGACTCCGCGCTGATCGTCTCGAAGATGATCCACTGCGGAGGGTGTTCGTGGACCAGCGTTCATCTTCGACAACTCCTCGCCGCCGCCGAAAAGTGCCCTCGCGCAGAACTCCACATACAGATCGTTGGGGAGCAGCAACCCGCTGTCGTCGGGACTCCCAACGGAGCGTGGTGGTGTCTGCCACACTTCCATCCGGGTCGCGAGGACGACTTCGACCGCGGTGACGGTGTCGAGACCGACGGCGGGGTTAGAGTCGACCATCCGGACCGAGAGTGTGCCGACTGCGGTGTCGCGATCCAATCGGTCGACACCGGTGAGAACTACTTGATCTACGACCCAGACAGCAACACCATCCTCGCGGGGCCGTTCGACACGCGAAAAGAAGCGCGTGAAGTCTCCGGAGACAGCGGAGAACGCGTGGTCGTGCCCAGTGATCTGTACCGAGTCCTCCACGAGTCTGGGGAGATCGTGGCTTGGGCAGACTCCGGTCCAGACGCGAGAGCCGCGTACTCGGATGCAGACGGGTGTGTTGAGCTACTCAAGCCGGGAGAAACACCCAACGGGTACGTGGTGCCGTGGGACGAGCAGTGTCCGGAGTGTGGCCGAGCGTCTCTCCTAACTGTTGACATCGGAGTCGAGGGCCCGGTATCGGATGTGCCGGTCGGCGAGTTAGAGGGTGAGCGACTCGCCGACGAACACCGGACGGTGTCGAGGCTGATTCACACTCCCGGATTCTCTCCGGCTGAACGCCCCCTGTGGTGGCGGTGGGCGTGCGACCGTGTGACGGAGCTGTGGGACGAGTGTTGCGACCGCAGTTCGATCAGCCAACCAGAGTGTCACGAGTGTGAGTCGAAGACGTGGAAGCGGGACGACGACGGCTGGTTCTGCGCTGTGTGTGACGCCCGCCCAGACCCACGATCACGGTGGCAAGAGATCGAAGAGTCTCACGAGCAGATCCTCGATGATGTCCGCGACGGTGCGGGTTGGGACGATGACGGAGACGACGACGGACCAGGCGGGCCAGGTGCCGCGCCGGTCGCGACTGACGGGGGTTTCGTCCACACGCACGTCGACGAGTATCTCCGAGCGGTCGGTGAGGACGACATCCTCGACCTCGGAGCAGACCAGCAGGAACTCGGGGAGCAGGTGTAGAATGCCAACAGCCTGTGTACGCGCCGTCGCCAGCTTGTGCTGGTTGCGGCTCCGTGAGGGTGTGCGCGGCACGTGGGAGTCGATCTCCCCGTCCGGTCGCGACGACCAGGCGCCCCGAGTGGTCCGGCGCGCAGAAGACGGCTGGGCCGCACGCGCAGAATACATTGACGCGTTCGAAGACGATGATACCCAGTACGCGGTCGGGGACATCGACCGTGGTGAGCGGGTGTACATCCGCGTCGACGGCACGAGGGGGGCCGTTGTGCCGGCCGCGGAGACGTTCGGGAAGGTCAAGGAAGTTGCTGGAGATCGACCGGACGACCCACGAGAGTGGCTGACGCTCCGAGTCGGTGCCGACCACCACTGGACGATCCCCGACCCGACGACCCGCGGGACGCACGTCGTCCCGATCGCGGCAGTCGAGTCGCGGTTGTCGGAGCGTGACGGGAGTGACCCCTGGACTTGGACCGCACTGGTCTCGGCAGTGACGAGCGATGTCCCCGCGAGTCGCGCGGCTGTCGAGGGGGCCCTGGACCGGCTCCACCGGGCCGGTGAGGTGTACGTCGTTGGGACAGCAGACTGCGACGAACTGGAGGTGAAGGCGATTGAGTGACGGCGAGCCCGCAGTCGTCGAAGTGATCAAGTGGTCGGGAGAAGCTGATGGGCAGTTCGTCGTCGACGAACAGCCCATCAGGTGGAACTCCAGCTACGTCCCTGAGTTCGACGAAGACGACCGCGAGTGTCCCGACTGTGGCACGCTAATCCCGCGGGACCGGGTCGTCGGGGGAGACTGTCCTGGTTGCGGCCGCGGCCACGCTGAACGGGCCGCACTCGCAGGTGATTCGTCATGAGCGCCGACTCGAACCCGACCGTCGCGGCCGACGCCGACATCGACACCGAAACCGTCCGTCGTGTCGACAGCTGGCTGTCGAGGAACGACCTCGAACCCACCGATGTCACCGTCGCGCAGACGGCCGGCGTCGTTGGCATCCGTCCGGACGACGCGGAGGCCACGTTGGACGCACTCCGGGAGCGTCGCGACGACAACGACGTACCCGATGCGATCCAAGTCCGACCCCCGGCCGCTGTCCGACAGGGACTCCCGCGGACGTGGCCCAACGACACCCCTCGGTACACGTACGTCGGTCACGTCCGACGCGACGACGTGCCAGACTCTTGGAGTCTGTACGTCGGTCGGGAGGGACGAGACGGCCACATGGAGTCGATCGACCCGCCCAACTACGGCTGGCTGGGTAACCCGTTCCGCTTGGCCGACCACAGTCGGCTGGAGTCCGTCCAGCGGTTCGAGGAGTTGTTCCTCCAGAGGCTTCGCGACGACCCCGAGTTCAGGCAGTGCGTCTACGCGTACTGCCGCGGCCGGGTGTTGCTGTGCCACTGCCACGACCTCCACAAGTGCGGTGATCCCTCGCGGCAGGCCTGCCACGCGGACGTGATCGCGCGGGTCGTCGACCAGCAACTCCACACGGACGCGGAGCGCGGGGGTGGTGAGACGTGAGCGCTCACCAGCCGTCGTCACCGACACCGGACGGTACCGTCGCGCGTCTCGGTGCCCGTGGTGTCCTGCTGTCGACGCACGCTCGCGACCGGTACGACGAACGACTCCCTGCACGGTGCGCGACCCTTCGGACTGCCTGGAACTGCGGCGAAGATGTCGACGATCCACAGCGACTCGCGATAGACACTCTGCTGTCTCGCGTTCGCGTGTTCGCTCCGACGGCGGCGTACACGGTCGTGTTCAAGGCGAGGAGAACAGCCGTTGGGGAAGTCGTCGTCACAGTCGAGCGCGCGTCACAGTACGACGGTGCGGTCCGTCGCTGGTTGGACTCGTTCGGGCCGCACGGGCCGGCAGTCTCGCACGAACGAAGGGGTGGTGGTTGACCGTGCCGAGTGACCGACAGCCCGACGGACGGGGCAGTGACGACGACGAGCGGGAGTCGTACGATGAGATCGCCGAGGACTGTCTGCAGGGGCACGACCCCGGTCGCTGGCTGGACCAGCCGGCACTCGATGGCAACACGGGGACCAGCAGCCCACTTCTCCAGGCGCGCGCGGTGATTCGCGGTCTGCCGACGATCCGGGAGTGCCGTGCGTGGCGCGCGGTCGAGCGACAACTCGACCGCGGGCCGCGGCCACAGGTCTTGGAGTGGATTGACGAGCGCATCGACGAGCTGGAGAAGAACGGGGAACGACCGCCGCTCGGTCCCGATCGGGACGACTGGGAGCCGCGCGAGATCGACCCATCCGGCCCGTCCCTCTCCGAAGACATCGGTGGAGGGCTGAGCGGAAGGAATTCTGCTGAAGCCCAGAAGCTCGGGACGGGTCGAATCTGTCAAACCCCGATGTCGGGGTCGCCGCCCGACGGCTGGACGTTGCCGGACGGACTCGATCCAATCGCTCCCGACCCGGACGGTGACGACTGCGACGATCACGCGGGAACAGACGATCCTCCAGACAACACGCTCGCGGCAGCGTTCGGAGGTGACGACCCGTGACCAGTTTTTATTTTTTCAGACAGCGCCAGAGAGTCCGTCACGGTAGCAGACAGCCACACCAGAACACAAAGAAGAGACGCTGTGCGGTGCGGTGCGGTGTGGACCGCGGCCTGCGGCCGCAGGGGGGTTCCCCGAGGGAACCCCCCCACTGGTCACACCAGTATGGTGTGAGTGGTGGTGGTTGGACCACCACCATCACACCAGTATGGTGTGACCGGGGTTCCACCCCGGCCACCAGTTCGCGGGGGTGGTCGGCGTGACCGACGGCACTCAGCGACTGGACTGGTACGTCCCAGCCGACGAGTGGGACCGCTTCCGCGAGTGGGTTCGCGCCGAGGTCGGCACGTACGACGGCGCTCTCGGCCGTGAAGCGGAGTCCGCGATGCTGGAGTGGGTCGACGGCGACGACTACAGCCACGCCGAGCGTCTGGTTGACCGACTGGTCGAAGCGGCCGGCCGCCGACCGTCTGCGGGTGTCTCAAAAAATAAAAACTCGCTCAGCGACGCCCTCGATGGCGACACGACGCGGGTGACCGTCCGCGTTCGTTCGAGCGTCCGTGAGCAGTTCTGCGGCCACGTCCGCGAACACGCCGACGACCCGACTGGTCGTGTGCTCGCACGGGCGCTGCGGGAGTACCGTCTCGGCGGCCGCTCGCAACGGCTCACCGACAAACTGGAGCGCGTCGTCGACGACGCCGAACGCGTTCTTTCTGAGCTGGAAGCGACTGCCGACGCTGGTGACGACGACGATCTCGGAGAGCGCGAGCGAAAGGTCGTGGCGATTGCCGACCGACTCGGAGAGGAGTTCGTCGACGACGAGCTTGTCGACGCGATCCATGAGGTCGCCGGCCGCGGACCGACTGCGTCCGACCCGACTGTCGAGACGTACCGCGAGTTGGTCGCCGACCACCTCGATGTGGAGCCCCACCCGAACACGCCCGATGTGTGGATACCACGCGAGAAGTCAAAGCGAATCGCCGGAGATGTCCCGGCCGTTGTACGCCGACCGGTCAGTCAACTGGATCACGAGCAACGCGTCCGTCGACTCCAACTGTCGCTCGGCTATCGTGCCGGGACGAACGACGGGAGGGCACGGGCAACGACTGACGAAGTCCGCACAGCCGTGTTCGACCGCGAGATCTCGCGGCAGACGGCGGTGAAGCTGATGCAGGATGCGGCGTACGCCCGAGGTATCGAGACGGACGAAGACGACCGGTACGCACTCCGCGCAAATCTCCGACGTCTGGAAGACGCTGACCTGGCGGATCAAATCGTCGCGTACGGTGAAACGGCCGATAGCGGACTGTTGTCCGGCCCGACGGAGACGCGACTCGACGACTACGATCACGACACCAACATGTCCGAGACAGATGCTCAGAGTGTGGACGCACAGTTAGACAAACATCAGCGAGCGACCCCAGTCGCGGACGGCGGTGACGACGCCGGGGGTGATCGACGGTGACCGATTCACCCACCGCTGTCGACCATCGACTTGCGAAACACCTCCGTCGGTCGCGACCGCTGTGTGGGGGTGGTGCGGGTGAGTGACCGCGACGCAGTCGTCGCGACGATGGACGATGTCACGACCGACTCTTCGGAGGGAACCACCTGCCCGGACTGTGACGGGACACTCCAGGTGACTGACGGCGAGTTGGTGTGTTCCAACTGCGGGGCAGTCGTCGACGAACACCGGATCGACCACGGTCCGGACTGGCGGTGGTTCAATGACGACGACGACGAGACTGACCCATCTCGCGCGGCCCCGTCAGATCCGACGCGACACGACGACGGACTCGGCACGGAGATCGGAAAGACTGAGCAACCAGTCTCAGCGCGCCGACGCCGACAACTCTCCCGAATCATAACGCAACACAGCCGGACTCGCACGACACGGCCGAACAGTCGGAAAGAACTCGAAGTGGTATTCGCGACCAAACGACTGGCGAACGCACTCGAACTGCCGGACAGCGGTCGCGACCGCGCAACAGTCGTCGCACGGACCGCACACCAAGCGCGGAACTGGTGCGGGACCCCACTGTCGGCAGTTGTGGCCGCAAGCGTGTACGCCGTCTGTCGGGAACAGGAGTTCCCGCTCCGACCACAGGACATCGTCGACGCGACACGCGGGAGCGTCACGAGGAGACTCGTCGTGTCGCACGGACACACCATTGCCGAGATCGCCGATGTCGAGTTAGCCATCCTGACGGCCCCTGACCACGTTCCGCGCGTCGCGTCCGCGGTTAACACCACTGAGCAGACCACACAGACAGCAATCGACCTCGCGGCCGCCGTCGCAGACCAGCCTGGATGGTCGCGGTCCCCGAGCGGCACAGCAGCCGCGGCTGTCTGGATCTCCGGACAAGCACACCGCGGTGGCGCGGTCGATCAGCGGACGCTCTCAGAAGTCGTCGACCGTACTCCAGTCGCACTCAGAAACGCAGTTGCCGAGTTCGAGGAGCTGGGGCTGGTCGACCGTGGGTGTCCGGTCACGATCACCCTCGACGACTGCCGAGGTGGCGATGATGTCTGATGACACAGACATCGATTCGTCTGATACGACCGTCGCGACGAACACGGTCCACACTGGAGACGCGTCCGAGGTGCTCCAACATCTCCCACCTTCATCGACCCACGCGGTCGTCACCGACCCTCCGTACGGGATGGGATTCATGGAGCGCGACTGGGACAGCTTCGGCGACGACACCAGCGACGACGACGATCTCACGTACCGCGAGTGGTGCGCGTCGTGGGGGGACCTGGCCCGACGTATCGTCAAACCTGGGGGGCATGTCCTCGCGTTCGGCGGGAGTCGCACGCACCACCACCTGATGGCCGGACTGGAAGACGCCGGATTGGAGCTTCGCGACACGATCACATACCACTACGGCGACGGATTTCCGAAACCGCTTGATGTCGCCAAGGAGATCGACAGCCTGGCAGGCGAAGAGGGTGAGTTAGGTGGTCCGAAAACACCCCGCCACCGAAGCAAAATCGAGAACGGAGGGTCGCAACACCACGAGGGGTACGAACGAGCGTGGATGAACGACCCCGACGCTGTCGAGAAGAACGCACGCGAGTACCACCCGGCAACCGACGACGCCCAGAGGTGGGATGGATGGATGACGGAACTTAAACCGGCGACTGAGTTTATCGTCGTTGCCCGCGTGCCGCTCGCGGAGGACACGATTGCGGCCAACGTCCGCGACCACGGTGTCGGTGCGTTCAACGTCGACGCGTGCCGCATCGAACGGTCCGACGACGGAGGGCACTACCCTGGCCCCGACACGGTCACGGACGACGCGACGACGTACTCCAGTCGGAGAGAAGGCGGCGACGGCGCGCACCCGGACGGCCGATACCCGTCGAACGTGGCGTTCGACTCCGCCGCCGCCGCCGACCTCGCTCGCCGCACCGACACCTCGGCGGAGCGCTACTTCTACACCAGCCGGGCGACGACTGCAGAAAAAACGCGAGACGGGGCAATTACGAACGATCATCCGACGGTGAAACCGGTTGATCTGATGGAGTGGCTGGTCCAACTCGTCACTCGCGAGGGGCAGCTGGTAGTTGACCCGTTCGCTGGAAGCGGCACCACGGGCGTCGCGTGCCGCAACACCGGTTGCGAGTTCGCGCTCGTCGAACAAGACCCAGTCTACGCCGATGTAGCCCGCGCTCGCGTCGGGTTAGAGCCAGACGACCCGAGTCGCGTCCGCACGGCTCCCGAGAGTCAACTCGGACTGGAGGCGTTCGGCGGAGGTGAACGGGAGTGAACCGGACAGAGTTCCTCCGCACCAGCGAGCTGTTCGAGTCGACCACAGACGGACAGTGTCGCGTCTGCGGCCGGGACGTTCGACCGCCGCTCCGCGAATACTGCTCGCACTGGTGTCAGCACGCCGCCGAGGCCGTCTCCTCCCTGTTTGAGTGGTCGCGCATTCGCGAGTGGGTGGTCGACCGGGACGGGGGAAAGTGCGTCCGCTGCGGGTGGCGGCGCGGCGACGGAGATCGGCAACTTGAGGTCGATCACATCGTCCCGCAGCATCAGAACGGTCATCCGTTCGATCCGTCGAATCTCCAGACGCTCTGCACAGAGTGTCACGTCGCGAAATCGCCCGGACAGGACTTCCGAGGTGAGGCAGATCACGACGCCGGCGTCGACAGTCGGCAGTTCCGGACGCGGACGCTCGACGCCTTCGCCGCCGACGGAGGTGACTCCGATGAGTGACGGACAACAGACAGCGACGCGCTCCATCACCGACGACACCTCACAGAAGAAGCGCGTCGTCGACGAGACCTTACTCCAAGTGCTCCGCGAGTCCGGCCCGGTCACTGCCTGCGAGCTGGCCGCGATCGTGGATGTCGGTACGTCCGGGGCCAGATCAAAACTCAGAGCGCTGTATCGGTCCGGAAAACTGGTTCGAGGGAGATCACTCAGACGGAAGGGAACGGCCTGGTCGTATGCCCATCCAGACACTCCTTCAGACGACAGTTTGCGCGAGTGGGAACACGTCGACGACGACACGCTCGCCGACACCGAACACAACTACCGACCGTACCGCACGAACGGAGGTGACGGGGAGTGATCGACACCACCCAGTACCCCCCAGTGGTCACGGAGTATACCCCCTCCCACCGCGATCCGGTCCGACAGCTGTGGGTGCGTCGCTTCGGCCGCCAACCCCACATCGACGACTGGCTCACGTCCGCGGCCGATCCAAATAGACGTGTCGTGTGTTTCGTCGCACTCCAGGAGGCCGAGGTAATCGGGTTCGGAATCGCCCGACACGTCTCCGTCGAAGAAGCTACGACGACGTGGCCCGCTGACGCGACGCTCCCAGCGTCGTGGGACACCGTCTGCGAGTTGTACCTCGGAGTCGTCGACGCGGCCCACGAGAAGAACGGAATCGGACGCCGACTACTCGAACGGCGGCTGGCGTGGGGGTGGGGCTGGCACGCCGACGGCGCGACCGCGACGGCGTGGCACAATCCCGAAAGCCGCGACGCTCGCGGACTCCTCGCGGCGGCTGGGTTCAAGACACTCGCGACGGCAGACGAGTTCTACTCTGACGACCGCGAGTGCCCCGTCTGCGACAACGTGTGTCGGTGTGCGGCGTCGTTCGTCTGTCGGCAGTACCGGCGCGACGGAGATCGAGGAGGTCCACAGTGACGCTCCCTCCCGAGGCCGCGACGCAGACGGCGGCCGCCACAACGGGGGTCACTGGCCCGGTCGTCACAACTCGCGACGCCGATACCGGAGACCTGATGCACGACACTGCCGACTGCCCACAGGTCCCCGATGACGACGTGGTCGCGGTCACCCGTCAGGAAGCGTTGGACCGACTGCTGTGGCCGTGCGAAGAGTGCTTCGGAGAACTCGTCGCGATCGCAACCGACGCCACCAGCCGCCCGTACCACGCCACACTGTGTCTGGCAGTGACGCGACTCGCGACGCACCGGTTCGTCACTCCCGGGGTCGCACGTGCCCGCGGAGCCGACGAGTGCGAGCTGTGTGTGGGAAGTGTCGACGAGCGTGGCGGCCGCAAAGATGTCGAGTGGGACTGCCCGTACTGCCCGATGTCGGAGTCGTCGTCGACGCGACCAGACCTTGCGACCCACCTGCGACACGGGTGTCGGGAGAACGGAGGTCCCGCGTAAATGTCGGTCCACCCGCCGGAGTGTCTCACCAGCCCGTCGTCAAAACTCGTGTGGACTGCACTCCGGCAGGACGGCCCGCTCTCTCACGACGACCTGGTCGCACGACTCGGCATCTCCCGCCGAACGGCCAGACGCGCGACGAGCGAGATCGAGGCCGAAACAGACTGTCTCACGACACTCGCTGACCCCGACGACGGCCGTCGCACGCTCTACGATGTCACACAACTCCCAAAAACGCCCGACGGAGGCCGCGTTGGCGGACAATCTGGCCGTCCAGCCCCACGTTTAATACACTGCCAAACGCTTGAGTGAACAGTGGCCGCGAGGCCTGGCAGGCCGTGGATACGTCTGCCGGACGTGACGAACCCGAGAGTGGGACCGTAGCGACTCGTTTACCCCACCACACCCGTAGCGAGACCCTCAATATGAACGCACTCCAAGAGTACCTCCTCTCCGCGAGCGACGTGTGCAACAACTGTCTCCGCGTGGTCCGTGTCGAACGGATCGACCCGACGACCGTCGGCGGGCCGGACGCGGACTGCGAAGCAACGTACGAGCGACACCGGTCACACACGGTCGTTGACCACGGCCCGGCCGCGACCGTCTCGGACCAACAGGGGACGTTTTGCGACCGGTGCGGGACCGAGTCGCCCTACGACCGCATCTGGGACGACCGCGACATCGACCGTGAGTGGTTCGGCACCCTCGTGACGAACATGCTCGAAACGCTCGCACACGAGGACATCGATGTCTCCGTCGACCGCGAGCGGACCGCTGGCTACGCACTCCAGATGTACGACCAACGAGCAGCCCCACGCGGCCGCGGTGTCGACCGTCCGCGACCGGCAGACGACCCGTCGATCAACGAGTGTCTCGCGGCCGGGATGAGAGCCGGCTGGGCCGTCGCGACGGCGCGACACTCAACCGCGCGGGCCGCGACGGTGGCGGGGGACTGACCCGTGCCCGATCTCTCCGCCGGCGACCGCGTTGTCGTGACGTTCTGTGGTCGCGATCTACGCGGCCGCGTCGTCGACATCGAGACTCCGTCGTCGATCAACTCGGAGTCGTCTGTCTCCGTCCGCGTTCCCTCCAGCGACGCTGACGACTCCGGCCCGACGTACCGCGCGTCGGCAGCAGATGTTCGACCACTGACCTGAACTCCTCGACCACACCCAGGCCCGGACGGTCTACTCCGTGGTTCGACTCCGCGGCGGGCCGTGCAGCATGTCGATCCGTAACTACCTCCAGCCGGAGTCGTGGCAGTCGGTGTCAGTTCCCGACCCCGTTCCGCGCACAGGTTCTTCACACATGTCACTCAAGTCGTACAAGATACTGAAGGCAACCGTACTGAGTCTCGCGGTTCTCGCGTTCGGATTCCTAATGGTCCGGAGCGGAGCAAATCCGGATCTCGCGCTGGTCCTGACAGTAGCGCTGTTGGCAGGGATGAACGGGATCGAACTCAGAGAGTACCTGAACGCCGTCGCCGAAGCCGCCGCGGCGGCGGCCGCCAACGCTTCTGGTGACGGGGCGACCGGCGCCGGCGAGAACGCCTCGACGACGACCGACTCAGACACGGACGACTCGACAGACACGACCAACTCGAACTCATGACCCTCGACGACCAGATCCTCTCGACGACGGCCGAAATGCACAGTGCGCAAGATGGACTGACAGCGGGCGCTCTTCTCGGTCTCGTCGTGACCCAGTCTCCGCTCCTCCCGATCGTCGTCGTCGCCCTCGGCTTCGGCGCGCAACGGCTGTCCCGGCGCGAACTGGCGCGGGAACTCCCGGAGTTGCTCCGTACGAGTCAGATCCGGAGCAACCCAGAGTACTTCGTCGTCGGAGCGATCGCCGGCGTCGCGATCGCGGCCGCGGTATCACTCGGTCTCGATACGCTGGGTATCTCCGCCAGTAGTTTCGTATGACGAGTTCGTTCCCGAACCCGTTCGTCCGGTTGTTCGAGGCACCGGTGGAGGTACTGACCGCGACGGCGTACGCGCTCGTACTTCTCACCGCACTCCTCGCGACATGGTACGCACTCGGTCGCAACCTGCTGTGGCTGTCCCAACGGTGGCAGACCGGCTGGCGGTACCTCCCCTCGCCGATGTGGGTCGCCCGCGCCGGAGGGGGGCTACTCGTGATCGCTGTCGACTGTCTGTTGCTGGCCGGTGTTGTTCACCTACTCACTTGACCAACCCCATGACCAACCGAATCTCAGGACCAACCCCATGACCGACCAGCACTGTGGCGCGTCGAACCGAGACGGAGACCCGTGCCAACTCCCGGCCGGATGGGGCACTTCCCACGTCGGTTCGGGTCGGTGCAAACTCCACGGTGGGGAGTCCACCGGGGCGCCTGCCGGAGAAGATAATCCCGCGTTCGAACACGGGTTGTTCTGCGATCACCTTCCGGAGCGTGACCGGGACGCTATCGAGAAGATCGACGACCAGACCGACGCGGAGAAACTCGACGCGGTGATCAACTGGCGGCTGGCGCGACTCCGACGCACGGTACGTGCGCGACACGGGACAAACGATGCAGAGTCGCTCCAGAAAGCAATCGCAAGCCTCGCCGAGTCGCTCGGGGACGACGACACCGACATCATGCCAGACCAACTCCGCGAGCTGACGCGTCTGGTAGATACAGCGAACACGACTGTCCAAGAGGAGATCGACCTCGTACGGAAGTTGATCAAAGACCGCAACAAGATCGCTGAAGGCGAAGACGTGAACGTCAGTTGGATCGAAGCGCTGGAGGGCGGAGGCGACGACGCGTGAGCGGGGGTAACATCGACCCGTCGCGGTACACAGACGGACGCGAGCGGTACGTCAGCTTCGCCGAGGATGTACTCCAGGTTCGTCTTGGGGACGTGCAGAAACAGATTCTCCGAGCGCTCGTCGAACACGAACGCGTACTTGTCGTTTCGGGCAACGGCGTGGGGAAGAGTTTCGTGGTCGCTGTCGCCATCCTCGCGTTTTTGGCGACCAACCCGCGGTCAACCGTACTCGGCACGAGTGGGTCGTACTCACAGTTCGTCGACGCCGCGTGGCGGCCGCTCAAGCGGCTCCACTCGAAAGCCCAAACCCGGGTGGGGCTTCCGGGAACTACTCGCGACGGAGGGCAACCGACACTGGAGATCGACGACGAGTGGTACGCCAAGGTGGTGTCGCCACGCGACCCGGGAGACCTCGAAGGTCGACACGCCGACTACATCTTTGTCGTGATCGAAGAAGCAGATAAAAAGTACATCGGACCAGAACACTTCGACTCTGCCGGGTCGTCGATCACTGACGCGAACGACCGGATGCTCGCGGTCGCGAACCCGCCGTCAGATGAAGCGAACGTAGTCGCGGAGAAACGGCGGTCAGACCGGTGGCACGTTATCACGTTCACCTCGTTCAACAGCCGAAACGTCAGAGTTGACGCCGGCGACCACCCGGGGCCGAAGATCCCGGGGTTGATCGACACCGAGATGATTCGAGACGATTGGGAAGCGTGGAACGCCGAACCGTGGCCCGGGCTGGACCAGGCACGTACGGCACACCAGCGTCGCGACGATCTCGACGAGCGGTGGTACCGGCGGCGGGCGGGCGTGACGCCACCAGCAGCAGCGTCGGCACACCGGCCGTTCACCCGTGAGGATGTCGAGTCGGCGTTCGTCGTCGACTCGGAGCTGGGGCCGACGCCAGCAACGGGGGCGGGCACCGGCGTGGACGTGGCCCGCGCTGGAGGTGACGAGACCGTCGCGACGAGCGTCGCCGGCACGCGTCTTTGGACGCGACACAACGACAAAGGCACCGACCACCCGAGTCAGGCGGACGATCTCGTCGACGCGCTCGGCGGCGACGCGCCACACCCGGTTGCAGTTGACGCTGTCGGTGAGGGCTCCGGGTTGGCGGATATGCTGGGCGAACGGCTCCCGGACGTGATCCGGTTCAACTCCGGGGGCACGCCCGCCGCCGGAACAGAGTTCGACGACTGCTGGAGTGAGGCACTACACCACCTCGGGCAGTGGTTAGCCGACGGCGGACGGTACACCGACCGCCGGCTCCGCGAGGAGTTGTTGGTCGCGGCCCGCACAGTGGAGTTCGACGAGCGACACCTCGCGTCGCGTGGTCACGACGGGGCTGAAGTGCTCCGCGCTACACCGAAGAGCAAGGTCAAAGACCGTCTGGGGCGTTCTCCAGACCGACTCGACGCCGCGGCGATGGCGGTGTGGGCACGCGACGCGGGGGTACAGACGACTGTTCCGACGGCCCGCGCCTCGTTCGGCGACGACGACTCAGACGGCGGTAGGCCTGACGACTCGTCGACAGAACGCACGGTCGGAGACATCCTCCCAGGACTGTGACCACCCGACCAGACGACCTGTTGTCTGCGCGGTCAGTGTCGTGGGAGGTGGTTGACTCGTCGGATGTTCACTCCGCGCTGTTTGCCGACGGACGTGACTTCTACATCCGCTTCCTCCGGTCGGGGCCGGACGCGATCTACGTCTATCCCGACCGCGTCCCGTCCGAGTGGGACAGCTTCCGAACAGCCGACTCGAAAGGATCGTGGGTACACAACCACCCGCGCGCTGAGGGGTGGCCGTACGACCGGCTCACGACGCGGTCGTTCGAGCACATCGATCCAACCTCACGTCGACGAGAGTTGCGCGAGTTCCTCTCACGCTAACCGCGACGACGACGAGACTGTCGCGACCGACGAGCGCCGCCGATCACGGGTGAACACCTCTATGCCTTCATTCATCGAGCAACTGAAAGCGGACTACGAGACTCACCGAGAGCGCCGGCAACAGCGTCGCGGCCGCGACGCGACAACAACGGTCGGAGCCGACACGATAGCGATCGACGACCCCGAGACGACCCAGCAGACCGACGGCTCTGCGCTGGTGTCGGCGTCGCTACATGGCGTTCCGCGCGGTACTGAGGCGCTTCAAGCCCGACAGATCTCCGAGACACAATCGATGCAGTTGATGACCAACGTGATCGTCGACCAACTCCTCGGCGGTGATCTCCAGTTTCCGGCCGCGAGCGGCGACGACGGCCCCGTCGCCGGAACTGTCGACGATCTCCGTGCAGTCATGCGGGACGTACTGGACGGCCCACACCTTCACGGCGAGGACTTCGACGCACTCGTGTCGGCGTGGGTTGCCGACCTCGTCGCCGTCGGCCACGCGTACGGAGAATGCCTTCGCCCGGCGTCCGACGGAGCCGCCGACGAGACGCCGACGAACTCCTTACCGGTCGCGGCGCTGAAGGCAGTTGACCCGCTCACAATCCGTCACGATGTCGACGACTCCGGCGCCCCGGCCGACCCACCGTACTATCAGGTGCCGGTGCGCGCAGGTGACTCACTCGTCGCCGCGTCCGGCGTGGAACCGACGCCACTGCAGCAAGAGGATCTCCTCGTGTTCCAGTACCCTGGGTCGTCGCGGTCACACCGACTTTACCCACTATCGCCGGCGATGCAGGTACAAGAGTGGCTGGAGTTGCTGGCAGACTCGACGACACACCACTCCCGATACTACTCGGACAACCAGCTCCCACCAGGACTACTCACCGCCCGTGACGCGACTGACACCGACATCGAGAACGTCCGCGAGGAACTGGAGGCCGCGAAGGGAGACCCACGGGAAGCCCCCGTTGTCGGGACGGACGCTCGCTGGGTTGAGGTCGGCGGCACAGCCGTCGACCTTTCGGTGATCGAAGAACAGCAGTGGTTTTTCCAGTTGGTCGCCGCCGCGTTCGGAGTGTCGAAACAGGAACTCGGACTCGTCGAAGATGTGAACCGGTCGACCGCTGAGGTGCAACTCACGACGATCCACAAACGGGTGACACAACCGCTCGCGGAGTCTCTCAGCAAGACGCTCACCCGGCAGTTCGCGCCACAGTTCGGCCTCTACGACGCGCTCGGACGGCCATTCGAGGTGGAACTGCGACACTCCGACCCAGGACAAGAACAGGCGCGTGAGGAACACCTCCGGGCGCGGTACAAGGCTGGCGCGCTCACGCTTGCGGAGTACCGCGAACGCGTCGGCGACCCAGTTGGTGACGAGACCACAGTCGAGATCAACGGGGAGATGATCGACTACGCCGCCCACCCGTGGCCGGTCGTCGAACAACTCTTCGCGGAGGCTCGGTCAGACTCTGCCGGCGGCGGCGCGGAAGGTGGCGGTGACGGCGAGAGTGACGACGAGTTGCTGTTAGACCCTACAGAGTAGCAACACACCGATGACGCCACGCCGGAGCCGAGGCCCAGATCCGGCCGGACTCAGACCAGACAGGTGAGATCATGAGTGAGATCCAAACACGACGGTACAGCGCCGCACCCGAGAACATCGAGGTGCGTGACCCAGACGGTGTCGAGGGAGTGTTCCGCGTCCGACTCCCGCTGTCGTCGACGACAGAAGCCCGCGACGGAGACGCGTTCAGCCGGAAGAAGCTGGAGGGGTTCCGTGATCAAATCAACGACGACGGGTCGATAGGGGTGTTTATCGATCACGGCCGGAACTTCGCAACCGGGTCGCGGTACTCCGCGACCGGCAAAGCCGGCCGGTGGCGCGACGCCAGTGTCGAAGACCGAGACGGGACGACAGTACTGGTCGCGGACGCCGAGTTGCTAGACCCTCGTGAGGTCGACGCCGACCTCGGGGCGCTCGGCACGCACCTCTCCACAATCCGGGCACAGGCGGATCAGGGTGTTCCGTTGTCCGTCTCTGTCGGCTGGCGAGATGACACCGGAGACCGCGACCTTCCGGGGGACACGGACCTCATGGAGGCGTCGCTCGTCGGTATCCCGTCAGACGAACAGGCGACGGCAGTCGCGAACACCGACCCTGCCGGCCCCGCCGGCGGGGCCGGCAGTAGTCCCGAGACGGTGGCCGCTCGCGGTGTCGCCTCGGGTCGCGTCGGCGTCGCCCACGCCGCCGCGACCGCCGCGACCCGTGCGGTCGCTCGTCTGGTCGACGACGACGACGTGTTGGGGAGCGGCCGCGACGGAACGCCGACCGACTCCGTGCCAGACACCCCGTCGCAGAGTGACGGGGACGCGGACATCGACGGTGATCGAGACCGAGACGGCCAACCCGCCGGCTCCGACGCGGACCACGACCGACTGGAAGAGTTTGCGACCTCCGTCGACGAGTTCGTTGCCGCGACCGACGACCGCCTGACGCGTATCGAGGAGTTGTTCGCCGACGGCAGTGACGGTCGTGACGGAGCCGACAGCGACCCCGCCGGTGACGCCGGCGACGCCGACACCGACGGTGGGGACGGAGCCGACAGCAACTCGGCGGGGAACGACTCCGCCGGCGACGCCGGCGACGCCGACGGTGGGGACGATGGGGACGGTGCCGAAGAGGGTGAGCGGACAGTCGAACTCGACGGTACCCAGGTACCGGCTTCGGAAGCGCTCGAAGAGCTGCGGAGCCAGACGGACGTGGATGTCCACGAGTTAGACCCCACAACCGGAGGGGGAGACCACGAGACGCCCAGTGACGCCGACGACGCCGACACCGACGCCGGCGACGCCGACAGCAACGCGATTCCCCGTCGTAACTGGGGGAGAGGCCAATGACCGCCGCGAACACACTACGCAATCTCTACAACGGAGGGGCACCGCGAACAAGCGACAACGCCGAGACTGTCCACAACACCCTGGTCCGCAACTGGGGCATCCCACTGAGGGAGACACGCATCGGGACTCTCGGAGATCTCTCGCAGGCGCGCGAGGAGGCACGTTCCCTCGCCCGTGGTGAGGAGACCTCTGGAGCAGAACACTTCCGCGCAATCCTCGGCGCGTCGCTGGCGGGACAGGACTACGAGGAAGGCGACGACGCCGCAGTCGACGCAGTACTGGAGACTGCGAGAGATCTGTCGGCGCCCGAGACGCGGTCGGCGGCGCCGGACGAAACCCGCGCCGCAATCGACGCCTCGGTCGTGCAAGAGGCAACGCCTATCGAGGTCGACCCACAGATTGTGTCGATCATCGACGACCAGGCGCCGCTCCTTGACCTCGTGCAAACCGAGGCGCAGGCAGGGTTCACGGCTAAGTACTCGGTCATTTCGGGACAGTCTCCCCCGGTCGGTGCGGTTTCGGAGGCGGAGGCAATCGACCTGAGCGACAAGGCGTACGGGGATTTCAGCCTCCAGACGGAGTCTGAAGACATGGGCATTTTCGTCGATGTTCTCAACATGTCGGACTTCACGCAGCGAGCCCAGGACAGTCTCGGGTTCATCGACGTCGAGCAGACGACGCTCGGGGAGCGAATCAAAGTGTACGGCAAGTACACGGCCGGAGAACTCCTCTACGGCGACCCGACGGCGAACGCCGGGCCGCAGGGGTCAATCCAGTCGCAACGTGCGTCCCGTGGGCTGGCCCGGATGGCCCAAGACGCCGCCGCCAACGACGTTGGGGCAGCGACGAACGTTGTCGACAAATCCACCGTCTCCGGGGGCTTCCTCGAAGACATCAAAAAGGAAGTCACGCGGCTGGCGACTCGTACAGGGGCGACCTACTCCGACCTCGTGGCGGTCACGTCCCCGGACTTCTACGACGTGATCGAAAACGAGGCGAACACCGTCGTGCGCTTGTCGGGGTACAACGAGGACATCGAGGTCGGAGGGCGTCAAATCACGATCAAACAAGATGTCCCACTCGAAGAGGTGCGGGCGGTCGGGAGACAGCAACACGGGCAGATGGACTACGTCGACGCGAGCAACGGCGGGAACTTCACTCCCGACGACGGTGACGTGTTCGTGTTCGATCGGTCGACCTTCAGGCGGCGCCAACTCGCCCCATTGTCTTCGGTGCCGTTGGCCCGAACGGGACTCGCCGACACCGCGGCACTGTTTTGCTACCGTGCCCACATCGACAAGAGTCTCGGAGCCCACATCAAGTACCTCCAGGGGTACGACTACTGAGGTGGCCGCGTGACGCACACCACTACAACCGTCGTCGGCGAAAACACCGGTACGCTCCGGACAGTCGTCGTCGATGTCGACGTGACCGCGCTGAACGCCGCCGACTCGGAACCGCTCAGTCTCGCCGACGCACTGGGGTTCCGGCAGATCGCGAACGTGTCCGTCGGTGCGGTCGAGACGGCGGAAACACACGCTGTGGCCGTGACCGGCGGCTACGATCTCGCCGTACACACGCTTTCCGGGGACGACCCGGGGGCTGGCACCGACATCGGCACCGTCCGGTTGACCGTCGTCGGCGACCCGGGGGTGTGACATGGTCAGACACCCACTCGCCGACACAGACGCCGACCTCCCGGCGGCCGTGACCGCACCGGACGGGACCAACTACGATGTCGCCGCCGACGGAACCGTCGACGCGCCAACGGAGGTCAGTCGCGAACTGGCCCGGAGGTGGGCCGGCCGGTACGATCACTACGAGGCTGGCGACCTCGGCACCGACGCCGACGACGACGCCGACGGCACCGACGCCGACGACGCCGACACCGCCGACGGAGATCTTCCGAACCCAAAGCAACTGACCGTCTCCGAACTCCGAGAGACGCTGAAGTCGATCACCGACCCCGACGATCTCCGGACACTCCGCGACGCCGAGGAGAACGGTCAGAACCGACGGACAGCAGTCGACGCCATCGAGGGCCGACTCGCGACCGTCACGGAGGGGTAACCCGTGACGACAGCGTACGCAACGCCCGACGATGTTCGGAGAGCGCTGCAGGAACCCGAACACCCGGGACTCACCGGCTCACTCGAAGAGACCAACGTAGTGCCTCCACTCGCGTCGATCTCGGAGTATGTCGCGACGGAGGGACGAACTCACTTCTTCGACTCCGCAGGCGACGGCAGTACGCTTGTCCCGACAGAGCCCCGAACGGCAACCGACGTAGTCGTCGATGTCCCATCGTCGCCACACCCACAACGCGGACAGCGACACCACGGCCGGAGTGACGCCCGCTACCCCGTGACGCGGCACGGACAGTACGCTCGGGTCACACTCCCGCACGCACACGTCCGGTCACTGTCGTCGCTGTACGTGCGGCAGCGAGGACACAGTCGCCGATGTGACGGAACCAGTGACTGGGTCGCTGACGACCGCCGAACCGAGGGACGTGGACAGGACTACTATGTGCTCCAACCCGACGACAAACCTCGCGGTCGAAGCTACCTGTACATCCACGCGCCGACGCTCGGGCCACGGTACGACTACGAGGGCGTTCTCACACTCAACTACAACTACGGAGCCGACGCCGCCGCCGGCGACCGGTGGGAAGACGTGCGCCGCGCCGTCGCCCAGCTCGCCGTCGCTCAACTCGCCGTCGACGACGATGTTCGTGCGGCGATTCCCGACTCCGGGCAGTTAATCGGCGTCGACACCAGGCGCCAGGCGGCAGTTGACGACGCGACCAGGGTACTTGAGCCGTACCTGACGCCCCCACGGTGACCCGATGTCAGTGAGCGACACCGTCGAACTCCGGTTCTCTCTTGACCTCGAAACAGACCCGCTGGGAGCTCAGTTATCAGTCTCCGTTCCGGCGGCTCCGGCGGCGGTTGACCGCGGGGCGTTTCTCGACTCGATGTATGAGACGCTCGTCGGTGCACGAGGGAACCTCGTGTACCAGACGATCAACCAGGCTCACGACAACCTGGCGGCGTTCGGACAGCAGAACGACTACCACTGGCAACCACTCCGAGACTCATTTGCCGGCGTCGATGCCTCACGGTCACGGCGCGGCGTCACGGCGGCGTGGAATTGGACACACGAGGCCGCGGGGTTCTTCGAGTTCGGGACGAGTGATCACACGATCTCCGGGACACCAGTACTCGCGTTCGTGTGGGACAACCCGCCGAGCGGCGTCGCGGGTCGGTTCGGCCAAGCCCGCGACGGCGACGGACAGTATACATCGGGGGCCGACATGGTCGTCTCCGAGGTAGAGGTGTCAGGACTCCCCGAGGGTCGGTGGCTCCGGGATGCACTCCAGTGGTTGCGACGCGAGGTGGGACAAGCATGATTCCGGAGGTGGAGTGGCTGTTGACCGTGATCGGGCCGGTCGTCGACAGCGTCGCGACGGACTACGACGCGACGGTCGTCCGGGTCGACCGCAACACCCCGCGGGTCTACCGCTGCTCCGGAACTCTCTCGGACGCCGACAGCCGTCGCACCAAGGAGGTTGGCCTTGAACACCAGGCGGCTGTCGGGGTGGCCTACACCGAGGAGTCGTCGACACCTATCGGCATCGGGTACGACTACGACATCGAACGGACGGCGTCACTCCGCGTCGAGGGGGTTCATCTGTCCGACCACGGGGCAATTGACCCAGACGGAGACCACGGCGTGCCATTCGGGGAACTGTGGCGACGTGTCCGGCGGGCGCTTCTCGCCGAGCGAACCCACCCCGACGTAGGTCGTCCGAACACGCGGTACCGCGACCTCGTGATCAACAACGTGACCGACCGGAGCCCCGACAACGCGGACTACTACCGAACCGACGCCGATGTCGTGTTTCGAGGCTACGAAACAGTATGACACACAACGTGCACACAGACACTGACGACAACGGAGACACAGCATGAGCGGCGCTGGCGCGGCAACGGTCGCGTACGCGCTCGAAGACAGCTACCTCGGGGGTGTGAGCAACCCCACCTACCGACTGCCCGGCCGCGACCTCCGGGTTGACAGGGCCGAACTGTCGCGGGGAGTGAAGCGGCTCCTCGCACCGGGAGACATCGAAGCTCAAGAGTTCCTCGCCCAGCGCCTCGAAGGACAGTTGTCGGTCTCGTTCGTTCTGTCCGGCGACGAGTTCCATCGACTGCTGTTCAACGACAGCGCGACTGGGTTCGCGAGCGGAGCGGCCCCGTCCGCGGAGTGGTACCTCGGCGCGGAGCTACTCTCGGAGACAGCCGAGCGCCGAATCAAAGGCTGGGTACCGATGTCGGGAGAGATCTCCTACAGTGGCAGTACCGAACTGGTCCGCGTCACGCTCACCGGGCCGTACGGAGACGAAGAACTCAACACGACACTCACACCCGGAACGATCGAACGCCCGTCGACGGCCACTCCGGGCCACGGGCTGGAGTTCAGCGTCGCAGGGCAAACACTCCCTCGTGTCCAGTCGGTCACGCTGTCGTTCGAGCAGCTCTCGCGACTCCGACGTGGAGCCGACCAACGACCGCTTGACGCTGTCGTGGGAGACGTGCAGACGACGGTGGACGTGACGACGCTGTACGACGGCCCAGAACTGTTCGAGCAGATCCTCGGGGCCGTCGACGCCACGACCACGCAAAAGACTGTGCAGACAGTGTCTGCGACAGCGACGTTCGACGTCGGCGGCGGCACGACCGTCGCGACGTACGACATCGACCGCGTCGCGCCGGACACCTACGGCTGGGACGGACTCGTCGATAACGAGGCAGATCTCGAAGAGTCGATCAACTACCTCGGCGCGGGGGTCACCGCGTCAGACCCGACAACGACCTAACATGCCAAGCCGAACAACAGACACCGGCTACCCACCGACACACGAAACGACACTCAAAGACGCACACGCAGACGCTCCGGCCGACTCCAACACGGAGACAGCGCTCGCGTGGGCCGTGGACCAGTGGGGTGGTGACGCTCGCGTCGCCATGTCAGGGCTCACCGTTCGTGATCGCGAGCGTGCGGTCACAGCTGCCCGCACTCGAACGACCGGAGAGACGACAGACGCACAACTCCAGAACTGGCTCACTGCGACTTGTCTCGACGACGCACCGTGGATACCAGACGACGGAGACGCCACTGACCCGGTCGTCTGCTACCAGGCGTCGGTGGGTCTTCCACCGGTACTCTGGGACTGGGTTCGCGACACGTTCGAGGGGTTAAACGACCTCTCAGAGGGAAACTGACAGCGACGAAACGGCTTGCGAGCGGAGAGACCCTCGACACCAACACGGCCGACTGGCTCCGATACGGCCGCGCCGTCGCCGTGATCGACGGGCACGACCCTCGCGATGTCCACGAGTGGACCGTCGCGGACGTGTTGCACTACGTCGCTGCCCGGAGTCACTCCTAACACCATGACCGATTTCACAGGGGAGTTCCAGATAGAGTACACCAGCGACGGCTCACTGGACGCGTCGGCGGCCGCGGCGAAGGAGCGGCTGGAGTCGGTCACCGCAGAGCCGACTGTCTCTCCCGTGGTCAACACCGACGCCGTCGTCGGCGATCTCGAAGACGACCTCGGCGATTTGACCGTGTCGGCAAACGCGGACGTAGCTGGCGCTGCCGGCGGCACCGGCGTCGGAGCCGGCTCCAACACGTTCACCGCAGCGGCAACGTCGACATCATCAACCGGCGATTCCGAGTTGGTCGACCTCGCGGAACGCGAGGTCGAACTCCTCGACGAGATTGCGGACGAACTCGAACAGTCGGGTGGAGGATCACTGTCTGGTAGTGGCGGTGGTGGTGGCGGTGCCGGCGGGGGGTTCCTCGGCGCGGGTCGTCTCGCGGCTGGCGGCGTTGGGCTCACCGGGCTGGCCACCGGCGGTCTCGCGGCCGCGCTCGGCGGCGGCGGGGTTGCGCTCTCAGCCATGCTCGGAGACCGACTGACTGAAGACGGCGGCGAGTTCGATCTGACGAACCTGCTGTACGGGGCTGTCGATGATGGGGACTCGTTTTTAAACCAACCAGACTCAGGAGCCGAAAACGGATACGAGGAAGGAGAGTCAGTGCTCGGGTTCATCGCAGACCGGTTCAGCGAACGCGGCGGCGCGGGTGACGAGATATCCGAACTGAACAGTACACTCCAGAACATCGATCTTGGGTCACAACTGGAGACGGCCGCGTCCAACGCGACAGACGAGTTGTCGAGTGTTTCGCTCAACATCGACGACAGCCGGCTTCCGGACTTCTTCACTGGTGGCGGCTCGACTGTCTCTGTCGATGTCGACTCTCCCGACCAACTCGACACGCTCGCGAGCGTCGCCGACGGGATCGACGTTACAGCAGAGGAGTCGGTCAAACCCATCTTGGACGGAGTAGAAGTTGGTGTAGCCGACGAGTTGGAGCCGTTCACCGGGGACAACGGCGTCGTCGTCGAGGCGACCGACACAGTCGCGAGCATCTCCGACGGCGTCGAAGTCGAAGCAGAAGAGACTCTCTCGAACATCGCTGACGGGGTTGCCGTCGGAGCAACCGACCAACTGGAGTCGCTCGTCAGTGCGATACCGGGCGTCGGCGGCGGCAACGGAGACGGTGGTGGAAATGAGGGCGGGAAAACCAACTCGACAGACCCTCCCATCGACACCTCACCGCGGCCGGCGAAGCGCGCCGTCGACACCTACGACTCCAAGAAGAACACCGTCACTGCAGACCCGACTGTCGAGACGACCGTGGAGATTGACGCGCGTGGGGATGTCGAACAGTCGGTCAAACGGGCTGTCGAGGAGCAACTCAAGAGTGAGGTCCCCTCCGACCGCGAACTGAGAAGGAAGATCGAGCAGGTCGTGACAGACATGTTCGACGACCTGCGGTAGCTACTTCGACAGCCGTCGCGACAGCAGATAGAAGACCCCGGACAGCGGAACGCCGACGACGAACGCGACGACGACGAGGATCAACCCACCGAGACCCGCCCCGGCGGCACCCAGACCGCTCGTCTGCTGGCCGGCGTAGACGAGCGTGTACGCCAGCAACGCGACAGGGGTAATCAGCGACTCAATCGACAGCCAGAACAGCGTAATACCGACCATCTCCTTCCACCCGTCGCCTTGGATTATCAGGTAGGTGAACGCAGGGATGAGCGTCCAGAACAACCACCCGATGTCGGTCGCGTATAGACCGATTGCAACCGCGAGGTACGCGCCGATCGCTGGGATGATCGAGAGGCCGACCCCGAGAAGTCGGTGTGACCAGCTGTCGGGCCACAGCAGCCGTCGGAGCTTCGGTTCGAGTCGATCGGCAAGCCCCGCGGGGTCGTCACCCGTGGCCGCCGTGTTGTGTTCTGTCGTTTCGGCCGCGTCCCGGTCGTCTGGACTCGTGGACTCACGCGACGTAGCAGTCTCCTCAACACCGTCGTCGTCGTCGACGGCCGCACCGAGAGACGCTCCACAACTCTCGCAGTACGAGGCCGACTCGGGAGCCTCGGTCCCACATTCCTGGCAGTAGACCATACTTCTAAACATAACGACCCGGTTGTTATCACTTTCCATAATACCGACGATCAAACCATGCGAACAATACCACGACTCACGATCACAGCCGAGTTCGGCGGCGTCTCCCGCGAGGGCGTGTTCGAACTCGGTCCAACAGAAGAAGGATCTTGGAGTGTTGAACAGGCCCACAACACACAGTCTGCGGTATCGTCCGGCCAACAGATTGCCCAACTCCTGTCACGGGTGAGTGACGACATCGAGGCCCCGAGCGGAGGTGTCGAGGTGGCACTCTCGGTCCAACAGATGTGGGAGATCTCGGCAGCGACACCCGGGGACACTACTCACGACGACGGTACTCCGTATCGGTGGGGGTCAACAGCAGATCGTGAGAAGTCGCCACACTCCGCGACAGGCGCGGGAGCGATCACGCAAATGGACGTGTTGCAGGCCTACCTGAGTCGGACGGTGGGGGATTCTGTGTCTCCCGTCTCGTTCGAGTTTGGGGAGTTCTCGTCGTCGGGGGTGTTTTCGCCTGTCTCGTGTCTCGTCGAACAGCCGCGAACGCGTATCACGGATGGAGCAACGACAGCATCGGTCGAACTGACAGTCATCCGCGTCGCCGACCTCACTGACCCAGGGAGTGTGCTGGAGGCTCCGGAATGACGCTGTACCTCCACTCGGTCCCACTGAGCAACGCAACGCAGACCCGTGCCCGCGGCACTGCAACCCAGGATCTTGTCAACCAGACGGCACTCGACACGCTGCCGACGGCACAAGTAGCGGGTACACAACCGGGACAGATCCAGTTGTCGGGGTCGTTCGTCGGAGCGTCGGCAGGTGAACTCGCGCGGGCACTCGACGAGTTGGGGAACGCGGTCGACGACGGGTTGCAGACGGTGCCGGTGTGGAGCGACACGGACGCAGAACCCGTCGACGACGGCTACTACACCGTCTCGTCCGCTGAGACGACACCGCCGGAACCGTCCGAGGCTGGTCCGCTGGTGGAGTACACGCTGTCACTCGAACGAGTTGGCACGCGGCAGTCGCAGTGGCGTGCCGTCGCGACCGCACCGACGGCACTGGAGTCGGACCTCGCGACGGGTGAACGCCCGACGGTCGCCGTGCCGTCGACGCCGCGGCCGACTTACTGGTGGTCGCTCGCGACCGGTCGATCACAAGTTGACGCGGTTGACACCGTCACGGTCGCCGGCGGGGAGCTGGAGATCTACGACCCAGCCGACGCCGCCGCCGGCGGCCCGGAACTGCTGTACAATGTCGCGTACGACGACCAGTTTGGAGTCGACTGTGTGCTGTGGGATACGTACGGTCACTCCACCAAGACCGATGTAGAGGGGGTCGTGCAGTGGAGAGCGGTCTACTCCCGTGGTCACGACCCGCGCGGCCCGCTCGTCGCGTCGACGCGACGGTTCCGGCTCCGGGCTGATCCTGACAACCGAACGCTCGCCGCGGAGTCGTACGCCACGGACGCGGACGCGTGGAGCGATGTGTCGCTCGGGTCGTCGTCGTCGTGGAACCTGATCGAACTCGACATCGCCCAGATCGACCCGGCCGTGATCCGGCTCCAGACGACGTTCGCCCACGGCGACGATGACGATGTGTACACCCTCGACGCTCGTCTCCGACGCGGCGCCGACGGAGCCGTCTGGTCGATCCCGCAAAACGAGCGGCCGCCGACGCCGCCCGGTCTCGTTGATCTACTGGAGCCGACCGCGGCCGACTCCTACGAGGTGGCCGGCGCGACGACAACAACTCGTGCCCGCTCGGAGACGAGACAATGAGTACTACAAGAACTTGGACAGCAGGATCGTGGTCAGACGGCACAAGTGACCAAACGAATGTTCGAAACACAAATCTAGTACTCGATACCGGCAGTGATAGTGAAAACACACAGCGGGTAGAACAGTTTCTTCTTCAGACAAATGGGGGGGCGTACTTTAACGCTGATGTGTATTCTCCAGACGGTTCTCAGGTATTAGAATCGTTCAAAAATATAACAGGTCCAGTCGGAGAGTGGACCACTCGACAGACCGTTTGGCTCCCAACCCTCGGGGGAGGATATGAATATGTGATTGATGGGGGTGCCGGCGCGCCGACATATTGCGGTTGGAGAATTTACGCTCCTTGGGATTCTCAGAAAATTATTCAAGACTTTGCAGCTCCAAGGGAACAAAGCGGACCAAAATCAACAACTATTGACTGGGGAAGCGAAGGGTATAATCCATATTACGCTGCAGGGAGTTGGACTGCAACAGCATCAGAGGAAGCCAATATTTCTCTATCGTCGCTGTCGTTATCGGCGACGATTCCAGAAGTGGGATACGACCCACCAAGCGTTACCGTGACCGTGACCGACGCAGACGGAAACACGAGATCAACGACTGCAACCCCATCAAGGCAGTCTCCGACACTTGATCTCTCGACGCTTCCAGTGAGTGTGGGACCAACCGCAGACGTGTCGTTGTCGCTGTCGGCATCATCAAATGGAGCAACCCCTGCTATCCACTCAGTAGACCTCAAGTACACCGTCGCACCGGGGGAGCCGTCGGTGTCGGTGGCTGTTGTCGATAACGATCAGATTGACGTTGAGATTGACGCTTCAACAGTTGGTAGTACCGCTGATGAGTACGCTGTCGAGATCAACCGCGACGGAGAGGGGTGGGTGTCGCCGGCTGGCGGGCCGTCTGCCCCGTCGACGACAGGGACGTACAGCTACCGACCCAACAGCGACTACTCGTATGAGACGCAGGTCGGGATCGACTCGTCGTTCAAGTTTCGTACGCGGGCTGAGGCCAACGGTGCGACGAGTGGGTGGGCGTACACTTCGACTGTTACAACTGACCCGATCCCACCACGAAACGCCCGTGCCAGTCGCCCCGACGCGAACACAATTGCGGTGGAGTGGACAAACGCCTCTGACATTCTCACGAAGACTGCGGTGTTCTATCGGAAGGACACGGGCGCTGGTTACGGGTCGTGGGACTGGACTGTCGAGGTCAACAGTGCAACAACGGGGAAGGGCCAGACTGCCTCGCTCACGTTTGACACCAGTAGTTACGGTTGGTTAGAGCCGGACGGCCGCTACCAGTTCAAACTTCGCCACGAGAGTACGCTCGGAACGAACGGACGACAGGACTCGGAGTTCGTCTATGCTGACTACGGCAACGCGAACAACGTCTACTTCGAAGACGACTTCTCTTCGGGCGACAAAACCATGTGGGACTCGTCAAATGGCGGGAACGTCGCATCCTCGGACGGGCACGGACACACAGGCATCAGTGGATCTGTCACTGGTGGACACTACTTCCAAGGAACTGGAAGTGGGGGTACGGACTCGACATACCTCCGGAAGGACCTCGGCGATCTCTCGGCCGAGACGAACGTTCACGTCCGCTGTCGTTTTTCCGTCGGGTCACTTGACCACCCCAACGAGGATTTTGGAATTGACTGGTACGATGGATCTTCATGGCAACGGTTAGAAGATAAACACTGGGCGTATAATGAACAAGGCTGGTTCGAGATCCACAAAGTAGTCCCCGACTCATGGCTGGCCAGAGACAATCGAATACGTGTCGGCACGACGACCAGCAGCGGAATGTACGGTGGCGACTACTTCGCCGTGGACGAGGTGATCATCTCCGACATCTTGGACGAGTACACGAAGCCTGCTGGTGCGACGAACGTGTCGGCTTCAACGGGGAGTGGTCGCCACGAGATTGACGTGTCGTGGACGGACAACCTCGTGGAACTCCCAGAGACGTTCTACGAGATTCGGACGCGTGTCGGTGCGACGGACACGTTTGAGAAGATCAACGAACCACCAACTATCTCTGCGGAAGCGATCAAACCCAACGAAGGGTTCCACGCGACTGTCCCCCGTCGTGACGGAGAGCAGTACGAAATCCGTGTTGATGCACTCGTTCGACAGTGCCGTCGCGGGAATATCAAGTGGTACCCACGGAGCCAGTCAGCAACGACGACAGCTGTGACGAAACTCCCGGCCCCGACTGCCCTCTCCATCGCCAATGTTGGAACCAACAGCGCGTCGCTGTCGTGGACCATCAACAACGACTACGGAAGCGTGCGTGTCGACCGTCGGCCGACAGATGTGTCGTCGTGGACGACCGCTGCGTCCGGTCTTGACTTGTCGACTGAGTCGCACACGCTCGCAGACCTCCGAGACGGGGAGCAGTACGACGTCCGCGTCGTCGCGACGACTGAGCATAGCGAGACGGAGGATGTGTAACCGTGCCAGTCACGTTCACCACCAATCTATCAGATTCAGACCAACCGACGCTGGGGAACGGAGTTGAAGACGAAATCGCCGTTAACCGCGAGACGCAGTCGACAACATATGGGGTCGTCCGATGGCAGGTCCGGGAGACGGGCCAGTCGTCGTGGGACAGCTCCGCGACGGGGTTCGCAACGGGGACGGTCCCGTACGACACGTTGCAGTTCGCGGTCGCCGGCCGCGAGGACGGAGAGCAGTACGAGGTGCGGCTCCGCACCGAAACAGAACACCGGACAGGATCGTGGACGGCTCCCGTCGCGATCACGACCAAGTTCCCGGGAGCAACTGATCCGAGCGCGGCCGTGTTGGGTCGAACAACGGTCGTCGTGGAGTGGACAGACGCATCCGATAACGAGGACGGAGTGGTTGTTGAGCGGCGCACTGTCCGTGACGATGGGACACGGTCGGCGTGGCGAACACTCGTTGATCTCGCGTCGAACACAGCGTCGTACACGGACGATACGGCCCGGCCGGCGACAGCACTGGAGTACCGCGTCGAAGCGTACACTGACGACGCGGCGGCGACCTCGGCGATCGCGACCGCAACGACGCCGGCGTCACGGCTGGAGACGAGTTCGCGAGCGGCAGCTGGGTGGACCGTCGAGATCGACCACCCGTCAGGCCAGACACTCCGGCCAGATCTTCTTGCGGAACCGGAGTTTAGCCCGACGCTGAACGGCGTGCCGACGGCGACTGTCGGTGTGCGCGGCGGCCCGGAGTGGAACGACGACAGCCTCGAACGGGCGACGTGTCGGGTGTGGCACCGCGGCCGACGACTACCGTTGTCGTCGCTCCAGTCGGTTCACATTCGGCCTGAGCGTGTCGAGCTGACACTCCGTGGCAGTCGCGAGTTGGACACGACGGTCAAGCGGTCCGTCACGGAGCGCGAGGCCCACACGTTGATCCACGACCTCGTGGAATCGGAGACGACGATCGCGACGAACGTCGACGACCCGCAGGCCGGCACAGTTCCGAACACCCCAGTGCAGTCGCTGTCGAGCGGTGACGACCTCCGCGACGCGGTCGCAGACGGTGTGACTCCAAGTGGACCACTCGTCGTCGACGGGAGCCGACTCCGACAGACACAGGCTGCGTGGCTGGTCGACGCGGCCGACCAACTCAACCTCGGAGGATCGGTAGAAGCGCCGACCGCGTCCGGAGGAACTGCGGAGGCGATCGGGTCTGGGTCTGGGCAGTCGGACTCGTGCGTGGTAACAACTGACCACGAGATCCCAGCGTCCGATGTTGCGGTTAAGATCCGACGGAAGGCTGTGCGGGATGTAGACGACGATGGAATCTACCCACGGCCAGGATACCGTGTCGAGATTGACGGAGAGACTGTCTACTCCGAACAGGCCGGGTCAATCAACAAGTCGACCTGGCTGTGGGACAGTGGAGACGGTCTCTCAGTACCCCTCTCTCCGGGAACACACACTGTCCGCGTCGTCGAAGAAGGAGACGACAACGGAGGGTTGTCGTGGATCGACTCAGTCGCTGTCTACGACGCGCGGTACTCGGGAGATCTGTCGTTCCCCGGCTCCGTCGACGAGAGTGGCTTCCTCTCTGGCCCGGAACGCTACCCAGAAGCGACCTCTGTCGAGTTCGACGGAATTGACCTCGCGCGGCAGGTGGTCGGCGGCCGCGCGGAGATCGATCTGTCCGCGACGGCCGGCCAACAGTCGGTCGGCGTGAGCAACGATGGGGGACAGACGTACGTCACAGCCACGAACAGCACTGTCGTCGACACGGACTTCCCGGACTCGTCGACATCGCTCCAGTGTCGCGTCACGCTGTCGCGGCACGGTTCCCGAACCACGGCCGCTCCGACGCAGGGGTACCAGACGACCGCGCTTGACGGTCTATCGCTCGCGGCCGATCTTGACGAAACGCCGCTCGTCGACGGCCGTGTGCTGGAGGGAGACCTGATCGATGTGGTTTCCGATGTCGCAAAAAGCGCTAACCTCGTGACTGAACTGACCTACGAACGCGACACCGGACCGACACTACAAGTGACAACGCCGGGACAGCGTGAGTCTCGTGCCGACCCGTCGCTCTCTGACTGGTCGACAACGACTGAACACGACTCCGTCGTGCGTCGCACGACGGTCACAGGCCGATCTCAGCCCGAAGAAGAGACGATCACGGCCGCCGCCGACACCGGCGTGTCGCTCGAACACGATCACCTTCCCCCCGGAAAAGAACGCGTCGTCGACATCGATACCGAGGTGTCGTACTCGCTTGGGGCCGACTACGAGATTGACTGGCAGACTGGGGAGTTCGTCGCGCTGTCGGCCGGGGACATCCCAGACGGAGCCAGTCTCCGTGTGTCGTACGAACGCGAGGTCCGCGCGACTGTCACGGCACCGGACTGGGACGACGACCCGACGACCGAGACGACAGTGTCGCTGCCGAGCGTCGCGACGGAGACGGCAGCCGAACAGGCCGCGCGGATGTTGGTCCGAACCGGTGCCGAACCGCGTCGGACCGTCTCCGCAACCGTCGAGACCAACGAGCGGACGTGGTCGCTCGTCGACGCATTGTCCCTGGACGGGGTCCCACAGTCGGAATCACTCGTCGTGCAGTCGGTGTCCGGTCGGCAACTCCGTCTGGGGACGCGCGACCCTATCAAGGAGATCGTCGGTCGGCTCCGGTCGCGACTGGAGTCGACGAGTCGGTCGGTGTGACCTACAGCTCTCCCCCGCGCGGACACTGCGACAGTGTTTTCCCGTCGACACGCTCGTTCTCGTCGTTGGAGATCAAGACCGTCGTGGATATCCGACAAGTTCACCTTGGCAGCCGCCGTCGGTTGTCCCCCGGTCGGGACTGCGTGCCTCCCTCCGTTCCGGCTGGGGGCAGTTGCTATTCGTCGGGGAGCGGGTCAATCAAATCCTCGTTGTTGATCGCTTCGCGGAGTTCGTCGCTGTCCATGTCTGCAACCGCGCGCGCACCGAGGAGCAACACCAGCGGCCGGTAGTACCGGTTCCGGCCGGCATGATCGTCGGGGTCGACTCCTTCTCCGAGAAGCGTCGGGATGAACTCCATCTTGTACCCCTCGTTCAACTTGTTCAGTATCGTCTCGTCGAGGTAGAAAGTCGACGAGGTCCGGCCAGTCACCGGTTCCAGCGGTACCGGTTGTTCCTCTTCTGCATCTTGTCCCACTTCTGCCGCTTTCACCTCTGCCACCTCTTGCGCCTCTACTGACTCTCGTTCTGGTTCTGGTTCTGGTTCTGGTTCTGGTTCTGGTTCGCCCCGCCGGCTCCGGTCACTGGTGCCCCGTTTCCCCCGGATTCGATCGGCACGGTCGGCGTCGGGGATGTCTTCGTCGTCGCCGTTGTCGTCACTCATGGCTACCCTCCAGCGTCGTAACGACAGTCTCAGCGAGCGCGTTGAAAGTCGGGACGACATCGGCGTTGGGGTCGTACTGATGAATTGGCTCCCCGGCGTCGTAGGCGTACGAGAGTGCGACTCGCTCAGGTACCGAGAACGTCGGAAGATCATCGAACACCCGAGAAAGGAACGCAGTCATATCGTCAGCGGCGTTCGTCGACGGACGGACACGGTTAACGACTGCCGCGACCTCGCTGACCGATCTCCCAGTCTCGGCTTCGAACGCTTCGATCTCGTCGAACAGCCGTTCGACAGCCCCCTTCGAGGTTGCCTCAGCGGTTGCTGGTACGACCAGATTGGGTGCCGCGAACAACGCGCACTTAAACATGATATTGTGTCCCGGTGGAGCATCGACGACTGTTACGTCGTACGCGTCGTCGACGTTTGTGAGAGAGTCCGCCAGCAGGCCGTACCCGTGTGACCGACCGCCAGTGGAGTCTGGTTTGACGAGGTCAGTAGATTTGCCGATAAGAGCCGCAACGCGGTCAGGAACCGGGCGTTCACCGAGACGAGACCACACTCCGAACATGTGTGCAGCCGCGAGGTCCAGCTGGGCTCCGAGCAGGTCGACGCTACTCGGTACAAGATCGACCATCCCGCAGTCAGTGATCAGCTCTGACAGAACCTGGTCGCCTGCCGGTTCAAGCAATGCGTCAAAGAGCGTTGGCGGCTCCGCGTCGTACGCGTCGAGTTCCCCGAGCGCCTCCGTGAGATTCCCCTGTGGGTCCATATCGACGGCGAGAACATCGCGGTCTGCGGCCGCCAGCCCGCCGGCGAGGTTCGCGGCGACGGTCGTTTTCCCGACGCCGCCTTTGGCGTTCGCCACTACTACCCGCCCGTCTGGTCCCTCTGGTACCTCTGTCGCCTCTTGCGCCTCTTGCGCCTTGCCTCCCTGTTGTACAACTGTCATCTCTCCTGACTCTTGGATCTCTGGCACCACAGGCACCAGTGGGATACGGCCATACATAAATTTCTCCCAGGCGAGTGGTATTCCCCACAGCCGATTCTGTGCCCTCTTAGCGACAAGGTTATAAATCGAAACCATATGGGAAAAGTTGTGGAGTCAAAGTACCTGAACACACTCAGGGTGAATCATTCGTGAACTTCTTGCAGATCGTCGGGGTCGTCGCGGTCGTCACGCTTGGGCTGTTCGTTGGAATTGTCTCCGGAACGTTCGGACTGTTCGGGGATGCGTACCTTCAGCTCGCTGGTGGGCCAGCCGCACTCGCTGGACAGTTGCTCGTCGGAGCCGCGATTGTCATACTCGCGGCGGTCGCAGGGCTATCTCAATAAAAGACGGTGCAGGTTAGACGGTCTCGTCAACCGTCTCGGCCGTCCCATTCACTCGTCGATACCCGGACTCCTTTCCCCGCGAGGTACTGCGTACTCTCCCGTCCCCAGTCGGCGTCGCGTCGACGACCGTCCAGTCGTGATCGTCAGTCATAGGTTTCCACGATTTCGCCATTAATCTCGGCAGCGCGGTAGTCACACGCTGGTCCAATGCCGAACTCCTCTAACGGGTCTTCGGAGACCGTCTCCACGATCCCGCAGCACCGCGGACATCGATCCCGTGGGTATGGGTCGTAGTCGTCGTCAGTCTGTGTACGCTTACCCATCGTCATCCTCTCGTGGGTCGTTTGACAGCCGCATGAACGCGGTCGGTTCGTCGACGTATTCAACGCAGTCGGCGACTCTGAGGTCTCTTAACCGACGATTTAGCGTCACTCTGCTCACTTCGACACTCCGGAGGAGGTACCCGGTCGTCGCGTACCCGTCTGTCTCGTCGAACGCATCGAGGATCTGTGCAGTCGTGTCGTCAATTTCGAGCGCCATAGGTACGGGTGATCACCCTGATGTTACTACGTTTTGATCCTACTTAGTGATTTGGTCTGGATCAACAGACTGTCTTAACAAGTCGTTAAGTATAAGTGAGCGGGGGCCGTACGTGTCAGTGTGAAGCGGGAGACGACGCGGAGAACGTCGCCCGGTGTTGGCGCACCGGCCGACCGCTTCCAGACCGGAAGCATGTCAGCAAACGACCGACGGGGAGAAAAACCCCACCGACGACACGACTTAGGAATCGACAGTCAGGGACGCGAGTCGGCCCCCCTGACTAAGTACACGCGGCTTGACGGCCCGCACGAGTTGTCGGAGCAAGATCTGCGTTCGATGACGTCGCCGCCGCGTGACTGGGACGACGACGAACGACCAGTGTTCGCGGTTGCGGCACAGTACGGGAATTTCACCACGGCTGATCCGACCTGCGCGCGCGTTCGCGACGGATGGCTGGTGATGTACCTGACAGCAGACGGTGAGGGGGTATTCGAGGGTCGCACGCTCTGTGACCTTGACGCACTCCCTCGCGCGCGGCCAGTGTCTGAATCGCTGCTGTCGACGGCTGGGGAGACCGCACGAACGTTCGACGACGCGTTGTCGGATCACCCGGAGGTCGACAAATGAGACGAAACGTCAATGGCCGTGGTGGTTACGTATGAACGAACGCGCCGTAGAGGCTGCTGAGGAGTTGGTTAGGGCATTCCAAGAGGCGAACGCCAACTCGCTCGAAGACCAGAGAGAGACCGCCAGCGAGATCCTCGCCGACGACGATCTCGTTGGGTTCGCGCTGGTGGGCTGTCGACGTACCGATGAGAAGGGGTTCGAGACAAACTGGAGCCGAGGAATCGACTCCGAGTGGGTCGACGAACAGGATGTCGACGAGGAGCGTCTGGTTAGAGGAGTCCACAGACTGCTGTGTCAGACGTTCGAGGAGGAGGTGCGTGACTGGGGGGATGACAAGTGACCAGTGCCGGTGACGACGAGTCGGTGTCGTTGCGACTCGGTAAGTACCGATTTCGAGTGCTTGACACCGACCGAACGGCCAGCGACACGGTCACCGTGATCCACGAGGAGCATCGGAGGCAGTGTGGGTGGAGAGAGGTCGGGACGCGACACATCGAACGGAGTGAGGTCCAACTCGCAGTCGGTCTCGACGAGTTGTAGTGACGCGGTGCGGTACGGCCCGCGACGGTCTCGTCCGTGTTCACGGACGGCGAGGGTTCAAGTCCTTCGGCGGGTTCTCGACGGCGCGGCGCGGCCGCTCGTCGGTAGTCTTGACGAATCGTCGGTCAGACGAACTGGTCCAGTTCCGACACCCGTCCGGAGTGGAACTCGGGAGCGATCTCGTCGCCGTGTGCGTCGAGGAACGTCTGGAGTCGGTCCCAGTCGTCGTCGGGGACCGCGAGGATCAGCTTCCGACCGGGTGTCGCGTACCGTTCGAGTTGGTCAATCACGTGACTCGGGTCCGACAGCCCCCCTCGGTCTTCGACCTCGACTGTCAGTTTCGGTAAGTATCCGACATCCGACAGCAGGATGTCTGGACGGCCGTCGACGTTCGGCGCAATTACATCTCCGCCAGTTCCGTGTTCCGCTCCGAGTTCTTCGGAGTTGATCTCGTCAGCGATGTGCGCGAAGCGGATTCGCGTCTGGTCGCGGACGGCGCTGGCTGAGGTGAGTGTGTTGACGCCGGTGACGACCGCGCGGTGGTGTTCCGAGAGGTCGTCTTCAGAGACTCCGTACTGACTGAGCAACCCGAGAACGCCGCCGGCGAGGGCGCCGGCCGGGCCGCCGACGGCCGCGCCCGCGCCGGCACCAATCGCCGCCGCCTGCAGTGCGGTGGTATCGTTTCCGTTCTCCCCGTCGTTCGGATTGTTGTCCTGCGACATCGTCTAGCGTTCTCGCGAGCGAGTAAACAGGGTTCCGGTGACCGACGGCGGCGTACGGCGCGGGTCCGTGTCCTGCAGTTCCGCGTGTTAGAGCCTAAGACCGCGAATCTGAATCACTTCGTCACGCCGGCGACGAGCGGCTGGGGGAGCTCCGTCGACGGCTTCCGCTCGCGACCGGTGAGGCGCGGCTCTGGGTGTTCGACGCCACCGGCAGCGGGCTGAGCGACGGCGGTCGCTCGTGCCGACGAGAAGATCGTTTTACCGCGTCGCCAACTCGTCAAGCGCGGCCGCGATCTCGTCGCGTGTCGCGCCGGCGACAGCGTTCGCGACGCCGCTCGGATGAGGACTCTGGGGGTCGACTCCATGCAGTTCACAGAACGCTTCAACTTCCCGGACAACCGATGGAGGGAGGTCCGTCATGACTCGTCTTCGTCGGCGTCGACAACGCGCGCCGCTCCGTTGGGAACCGAGTCAATCCGGAACCGGAGCCGACGGTCGTACCACTGCGTACTCCGACCAGGGAGTTCGTGTTTTCGGACATTCCCAGCCTTGTATAACGCTTGAAGTCGCTGGTAGACACTTCGACGCTGGATCGGGATTCGGTCG
>UEZF01000004.1_pt1 | contig 42780 bp, 45 predicted proteins | sample 1903571 | NCBI WGS metagenome assembly UEZF01 (sample SAMEA4776352, study PRJEB27445) | saltern metagenome | biome: Hypersaline environment; feature: solar saltern; material: Pellet | place: Spain | collected 2014-08 | depth 0 m | reverse complement strand
GCCCCCGAAAAAACTGCATCGGATAGCGAGTCAGATGGCAGAAGCCACAGTGTCCGTTCCCCATCATGTCGGCTTCCTCCCCGGCCTACTCACTTCACGCTTCTGACCAGTCGGAAACCCTCGCTCCTTGAGGCTGGGGGCTCCGCCTCGAAAGATGCTGAACACGCGAACCGAGTCGGCGACAAGTTCGAACCCCGTCTTCACACCCCCGAGCACCATACGTGATACGTGTTCAGCACGAACTGTAAATATTTCCCCGGTGTCACGGAATCGTGGGTGTCTCTCCGATGTCCCGGAGTGGTGAACAGCCCCCCGGTGTCCCGGAACCCGACCGGACACACCGGACAGCAGGGTCTACTGGGGGTGAACATCCGCACGGATCTTCGTCCGGTATCCAGTGTCGCGTTCGGTCGGACCACTCCCCCGGTGCCCAGGCGCAGTCTATATGTTCGGTACGTGAGAACAGCCGGTATGGTCGAACACGATATCGACGACGTCGACAGGGCGATTCTGCACGCGCTGCAGGCGGACGCGAGGAACACGTCGTCGAGTGATATCGCGGACCGAACCGGAACCGCGGACAGCACCGTCCGCAAGCGCATCCAGCGACTCGAATCGGAACGAGTGATAAAGGGGTACAGCGCCGATGTCGACTACGGGAAATCCGGGTACCCGCTCCGGATGTTGCTGTACTGCACCGCGTCCATCCCGGAGCGAGGCGAGTTGATCCCCGAGATACTGCGGATCGACGGTGTGGTGTCGGTACAGGAGCTGGTGACCGGCGAGCAGAACCTGCTCGTGACCGCCGTCGGGGAGTCCGACAGCGACATCACACCGGTCGCACAGGCCCTTCTCGAACTGGGACTCACTGTCGCGGACGAGGTGCTGGTCCGGAGTCACGAGACGACACCGTTCGACGAGTTTGACCCTGAGCGGTGAGGCCGGTCACAGTCACCGGTGACCCGCGGTCTGAACGGGCGCGATCCCACACCGGCCACGGGTCGCTGCTGGCGCTTGATGATCTGTAACAGTACGTTACCAACTGTTCCCGAAGGTCGTTTTGTTGTAACAGTACGTTACTGATATTACGACTGTAGAACGTTCTGGTAGTATAGAAGGGTTTAATACACGGACCGTTCGAAAGCTATCCAACGGAGGGCGGTCGTCGTCGGTCGGGTCGATGTGTGGTGTCGGCCGCGGCGGCGACCGGTCGACGAGAAACGATGTCAGGAGAGAACGAGCGGAAAACGGTTGGACAGCTCCCGGGCAGTAACAGACCGACACCGCGTCTGCCGGCGGCTCTCACACGGTTTGTATGGTTGCTGTGGCTGGTGAGCCTGTGTGCGGTCGGCGTCCGGTTGGCCGGCGGTGGGGACTGGGAGCTGTCCGGGCTGGTGGTCGTTGACGGGTTGACACTGGTGATGTGGGTCGTCGTGACGTTCTTTAGCGGAATCGTACACAGCTACTCGCGGCGGTACATGGCGGGGAGCGAGCACCTGACCCGGTTTTTCACCCGGCTGTTCGCGTTCACGGTGGTGGTGATGGGGCTGGTCGCGGCAGACCACGTCGCGGGGTTCTGGCTCGCCTGGCTGGTGATGGGGCTGGTGATGGCGGATCTAGTCGGGACCGTCCGCGGATGGCCACAGGCCCAGACCGCCGCCTCCTACGCCCGGCGGTACTTCCTGGCGAGCAGTCTGTTTCTGGGTATCGCGCTCGTGACACTGTCACAGGCGACGGACGCGACGACAGTCTCCGGGATACTCGCGGCCGTCGAGACGGTGCCGGAGACGACGCTTGCTGTGGCGCTGGGGAGTCTGCTGCTGGCGGTGATGATACAGTCCGCGCTGGTGCCGTTCCACACGTGGCTGCTCTCCTCGATGACCGCGCCGACACCGGCCTCGGCGCTGATGCACGCCGGGTTCGTCAACGCGGGCGGGGTGCTGTTCGCGCGGTTCGCGCCGGCTGTCAGCCTCGACGGGCGGTTCACGCTCTTGGTCGTGGTGGTCGGGACCGTGAGCGCACTCCTCGGGAAACTGCTCAAGTCGGTTCAGACAGATATAAAAGGGGGGCTCGGCTGTTCGACGACCGGTCAGATGGGGTTCATGCTCGTGCAGGCCGGACTCGGCTTCTTCGGGGCGGCGGTGACACACCTCGTCCTGCACGGGTTCTACAAGGCCCACCAGTTCCTGCGTTCGGGTGGTCGGGTCGAGCACACGAGTCCGGCCACGGAGTCGAGCACCCGACCGCTCGGACTCGTCGGCGGATTCATCACACTCCTGACGGCGGCCGCCGGTGGTGTCGTGTTCGCACTCCTCACCGGAAAGGGCACAGCACTCGACAGCGGACTCTTGCTGACCGGGCTGGTCGTGCTGACGACACTGCACGCGACACAGACAGCGGTTCGGCGGCGTTCGGTCCCCGTGAGACTCCGGTACGGGGTCGTGGCGATACTGTTCCTGCCCGCGATTGCCGTCTACGGCGCGGTCTACGTCGCCATCACCGGGCTGATGAGCGGGGAGTTCGTCACGGCCCCGACAGACCTGACAGTCGTACACGTCGCTGTCGGGGCTGCGTTCGTTGTTTCCTACGTCGCCATCGAGACGGGTCTGTACCGCCGGAGCGAGCGGCTGTACGTGGCGCTGCTGAACACGACACAGCCCCCGGCCGGGACTGTGCTGACAGCCAGCGAGGAGTACGATGAGCACTGAGACGGAGATACGGGAGCGCATCGACAGCGCGGCGTCGACCGTCGGGCGGGTGTGGCCGCTGCACTCGTTCGTGACAGCCAACCCGCTGTCGGGGTTCGAGGACCTGCCCTTCCACCGGGCGGTCCGGCAGGCAGCGACCAGATTCAGCGGCGATGGATACCCCGATTCCGCGACGTTCCGCCGCGCCCTGGCAGACGGGCGCATCGACCCCGACATCCTGTGTCCTGAACTCGAGCGCCACGGGTACGACAGCGACCCGGAGACGTCGCTGTCCCGGCTGTCGACGGGGTCGTCGGCTTCGTCATCCGAGTCGTCTGTCTCGTCCCTGGAGTCGAGGGCAGACCGCGTCGACACACTCCTGACAAAGTGGCTGGCGGCGTTTCTGGACCAGGGGACCGCCCACTGGCCGATGCCGAACCGCGAGCGGGGGTTCTACGCCGCGTTCCGCTCGGTGGCCCGTCACGACCGGGCGATACCGGACCGGAGCCGGATAGCGGAACTGCCGGACGAGCCTGTAGCCGCCATCGAGCGGGTGCTGTCGGGGGTGCCCGAGTCCCGGTGGGGGTCGGTGTTCGAGCACCACCTGACCGCACTGCCGGGCTGGACCGGGCTGATCAGACAGCGTGCGAGCGACGTGGGCGACTGGCAGTCGGCGCACCCGGTCACACTCACCGGGTATCTCGCGGTGCGTCTCGCGCTCGTCGACCTGCTTGACAGACCGGTCGACCCGGACACCGCCGGCACCGGGAGCGACGAGACGGGGGTGCCGCTGGCGGAGGTGTGGCTGACCGCGTGGGAGCGGAGCTACCGGCAGGAACTCGTCGAGGAGGTAGCCGAGGCGGGTCGAGCGAACTCCGGGGCCGGGAACCGGGGGCGTCCGGACGCGCAACTCGTCTTCTGCATCGACACACGCTCGGAGATTATCCGCCGTCACATCGAGACTACGGGGAACTACGAGACCCACGGCTACGCCGGGTTCTTCGGGGTGCCGATGCGCTACCGGGCCTACGACTCCGGGGTAACTGTCGACGCGTGTCCACCGATTCTGGACCCACAACACCGGGTCACAGACCGCCCGACAGGGGGGACACCGGAGCGGGAGCGCCACGACACCTGGTCGAGCGCACTCGACGCAGGGGCCGACATCGTGGAGTCGCTCGGGTCGAACGCCGCCACCGCGTTCAGCTTCGTCGAGAGCGCCGGTGTCGGCTACGGACTCTCGCTCGCGGCCCGGACACTGCTTCCGGCCCGGGTGTACGACCTGCTCGCTGGCGCCGACGAGCGGATACCGGACGACCACGAGTTCTGTGAGCCGGTACTCGACCACGACCCGGCGGCCGACCACGCGCTTCCGGTTGGGCTCGCAGTTCGAGAGCGCGTCGAGTACGCCGCGACGGCGTTCGAGTTGATGGGCTGGGAGCAGTTCGGCCGGGTGGTCGTGTTCGCGGGCCACGCCAGCCAGACGACGAACAACCCGTTCGACGCCAGCCTCGACTGCGGCGCCTGTGCGGGCAACCCCGGAGGGCCGAGTGCCCGTGTCCTCGCCACGATCTGCAACGATGAGACGGTCCGGGAGCGCCTCCGCGAGCGAGGGGTCGAGATACCGGTCGACACGGTCTTTGTCGCCGGTCAGCACAACACGACCACCGACGAGGTCGAACTGTACGCCACCGATGTCCCCGAGAGCCACGAGGCGGATATCGAACGGCTCCAGGCGGATCTCGAACGGGCCCGGGTCGGCGCGGCGGCCGAGCGTGCCGGTGACATGGGTGCCGGAGCAGACGCGGGGGTCCGCGAGACGGAGCGTCGCGCCGCCGACTGGGCCGAAACACGCCCGGAGTGGGGGCTGGCCGGCAACGCCGCGTTCGTCGTCGGGCCCCGGTCGCTCACGGCCGACCTCGACCTGGACGGGCGTTCCTTTCTCCACTCCTACGACTGGTCGACCGACCCCAACGGGGAGGCACTCGAGACGATCGTGACCGGTCCGATGGTCGTCACCCAGTGGATAAACACACAGCGAGCCGTACCACCAGCCGCTCCGGCTCTCGACGGTGATTCACGCGCCCGTCGAGCGTGTGACCGACGTTCTGGCCGAGCACGACGAGGTGACCGAACTCCTCGAGAACAACTGGCTCTCGCTCACCGTCGTCGACCCACAGCGGGACCACCGGTCGTTCCGGTTCGACGGCGACCTGTCCTGGGTCGACAGCTCCGGGCAGGACCCGCCGACCGACCAGGAATCGACCACCTCCCCCACGGCTGTCGACGACTGAGACCACAGAAGCTGAGTCGAGGTGATTTATCACGTCGATCGACTACCGGGCATATGGCCGAAGACGAGCCGACACCGGAGTCAGCTTACGACGAACTGGCAGAGAGGTACGACGAAACCGTGCGCGAGGGGCCGTACAACGCGAATCTGGAGTTCCCCGCGACGGCCTCGCTCGTCCCGGACGTGGAGGGCAGCCGGGTGTTGGATGCCGGATGCGGGACGGGTGTGTACACGGCGTGGCTGGCGGAGCAGGGGGCAGAGGTTGTCGGGGTCGATGTGAGCGAGGAGATGCTCGCACGCGCCCGGGAGCGCGTCGAGGGTGACGCGAGGCTCCGACAGGCGGACCTGAGAGACGGGCTGGCGTTTGCCGACGCCGATTCCTTCGACGGTGTGGTGAGCGCGCTCGCACTCGGGTACGTGGCAGACTGGGCGGGACCGCTCTCGGCGTTCGCACGGCTCCTCCGGCCCGGCGGGTTCCTGGTGTTCTCGACCGGCCACCCGCTCGACCAGTTTCCCTTCGAGGTAGACAACGGGGCGGCGAACTACTTCGAGACCGAACGGCAACATCACGAGTGGGCGGTCGACGTGCCCTACTATCGGCGATCGTTCTCGGCGGTGATCAACCCCGTGCTGGAGGCCGGGTTCAGGCTGGAGTCGGTCGTCGAGCCACAGCCGACGGCCGAGTTCGAGCGACGCCGGCCGGAACTGTACGAGAAGGAGTCGCGACAGCCTGTCTTTCTCTGTGTCCGCGCGACACGGGTCTGAGTGCCCGTCGGTCAGTGGGAGCCACCCGGAGGTGTGGACGACAGGTCGAGGTCGTCGAGCGGGGCGGCCATCCGCTGTTCGAACGGCTCGAACCCGAGCTTCTCGTAGTAGGCGAGCGCCCGGTCGTTTCCGGCCTCGACCAGGAGCACGAGTCCGACACAGTCCTCCTCGCGTGCGTACTGCACCGTACGGGCGACGAGTCGGTCGGCCAGTAGTCGGGTCCGGCGTACAGGTGGGAAACCAGCAGCCGCTCAGGCGGGTCGAGAAACGGGTCGCTCGGCGCCAGCCCGGCCTGTATCCAGCCCGCGAACGTCGCCGACACGTCCCCGAGGGAGGCTGTCGGGTCCTCGGCCCCGTCGAGGGCGACCCACAGACGAGACCCCGGTGAGTCGAGTTCCGCCAGGTGGTACTCGACCGCCGTCTCGGTCGCGTCGTCTGTGAGGACAGGTGTTTCCTCGGGCCTGGATAGGGCCTCCTGGAACGGCAGCCAGCAGTCGGTGACATAGCGCCGAATCTCCGTCTCGTCGCGGCGAACCCGACGGATCTGCATATCTGTTCTGACCCTCCCGTCACAGGGGTATGACCGTTGCGGTGGGTCTCTGTCGCCGCAACCACAGAGTGGCGCGGACGACAGCTGCCGGCTGATGCTGTCGGCACCGGTCTGGCAGCGGAAACAGATACCCGTGGGTGTCGCGTCACCGGGTGACCGCCCTGGCGCGTTCAACCGGACTCCCGGGGACCGTGCTCCCCCGGACACGACTGGCAGGTGAACGCACGAGCGGCGAGACTGCGGGGTCAGGGACCGGCTATATCGACCGGCAACGGGACGACACTTTGCTGTGAGGCGAGCGGGTCACACCCGTTATACCCCGCGAGCGGCTACCGACGGTATGGAGTACACATACGACGGGACCGCACACAGTGACCTGGTCGCGTCGTACGCGGCAGACACGGAACCGTTTCCAACAGAGTCGGCAACGTTCCCGGAGCGACACGCACCGGTCGAGGAGGTAGCGGTGTTGCGGGGGTTGCTGTTCCCGCAGTGCTGGAACGCCGGCGAGCTAATCGGTGACGAGCGGGCCGTGTGCGAGCGTATCGAGACACTCGGAACGCTGTTCTGTCAGGGTATCCAGCCGTACTCGCCGGACTGTCTCTCCGATGTGGTGACGCCGGTGCTCGACAGACTGCCTGTGCTCCGCGAGCGTCTCCGGACCGACGTCGAGGCTGCCTACAAGGGCGACCCCGCCGCAAAGAGCTACACCGAGATAATCCGGGCGTACCCGGGGTTCCAGGCCATCCTGGTCCAGCGTGTCGCACACGAACTCTACGAAACAGGCGGCGCAGTGTACGCCCGCGAGTTGACCGAGGCCGCGAAGCGTCTCACCGGCATCGATATCCACCCGGGCGCGAGCATCGGCGAACACTTCTTCATCGACCACGGCACCGGTGTTGTTATCGGCGAGACGGCGACCGTCGGCGACTGGGTCCGGATCTACCAGGATGTCACGCTCGGAGCCCTGCACTTCGAGGCCGACGAGAACGACGAGCACGCGCTCCGTAAGGGGTACAAACGACACCCGGACATCGGTGACAGTGTCGTCATCGGGGCCGGAAGCAAGATTCTCGGTCCGGTCACCGTCGGTGACCACGCCAGTATCGGCGCGAACACCTGGATCACAGAGGATGTCCCCGACAGCACGACAGTGTACGTCTCGGACCACCCCGAACAGGAGCGAACGAGCCCCGGACCCGACACCCGGTGAGTCTGAACCGGAATCCCGAACTACTGTCGAGGATTTCACAACTGGGTGCCGCAGAGGCGAGTGTGTCTCAGGCGGCCGGGATATCCTGCTTGGCCTCGAGCAGTTCGTGGTAGCGGTTACGGATAGTGACCTCGGAGATGTCCGCCACCTCGCTGACCGCGGCCTGTGTGGTCTTTTCGTTCGTCAGAAGCGCCGCAGCGTACACCGCGGCGGCGGCGAGACCGACCGGTGACTTGCCGGAGTGGACACCCTGTTCTTTCGCGTTCTGGAGGAGTTCACGGGCACGGCGCTCGGACTCCTCGGAGAGTTCGAGCGAGGAGGCAAAGCGTGGCACGTAGCTCTCGGGGTCGGCCGGCTTGACCTCCAGTCCGAGTTCGCGTACCACGTAGCGGTACGTGCGGGCGATCTCGCTTTTCTCGACGCGGGAGACGTCGGTTATCTCGTCGAGCGAGCGGGGCACACCCGCCTGTCGCGCGGCGGCGTACACCGCGGCGGTCGAGACCCCCTCGATAGACCTGCCGGGCAGGAGATTCTCGTCGAGCGCACGCCGGTAAATGACACTGGCGGTCTCGCGAACGTTCTCGGGCAGACCGACCGCGGAGGCCATCCGGTCGATCTCGCCCAGCGCCTGCTTGAGATTGCGCTCCTTCGAGTCGCGGGTGCGGAACCGCTCGTTCCATTTGCGCAGACGCTGCATTTTCTTTCGTTGTTTCGCCCCCAGCGAGTTGCCGTACGCGTCCTTGTCACGCCAGTCGATGTTCGTCGACAACCCCTTGTCGTGCATCATGTTCGTCGTCGGGGCACCGACCCGGGACTTCTCGTCTTTTTCCTTTGAGTCGAACGCTCGCCACTCCGGTCCGCGGTCGACCGAGTTCTCCTCGACAACCAGCCCACAGTCCTGGCAGACCGTCTCCCCGTGCTCGTCGTCGACGACCAGCCGACCACGACACTCGGGACAGCTCAATGACTCGTCATCCCGCTCCTGTTCTGATTCGGTTGTCCGCGTTCGTGTGTTTGTGTTGTTCATAATCAGGTGCATCCTCCGGGTGCCCCTGGAATGGTTGAGAATCCCGGTGGGTTGGGTAGGCAGACGTTATCTTGAATCCCACTTAAATTTTGTGCTATCCCCTCGATGAACACCGGGAGACGGCGTGAGACACCGGAATCCGGTTGGCCAAGGAGGTGGCTTAAGTAATACTGTGTCGACACGAGACCGGCAGTTTTGCCGCGAGACTCCCCGAGGGGCCGGTTTCGATGGGACTGGCACGATGTCGGATGCCCCTGGACGAGATCAGACGACACTCAAGCACTCGTCTCGAGGTTGGGGCACGTCTCGGCGGCGAGTGAGGTTGCGATCTTTAGCCCCGATGGGGTCGGTGTAGGGCACGACTCCGGTGGTCACCACCGGAGTGAACAGATTGAGGTGGCGGCCCGACGGGCCGGTGACGCTGTTCGGGAGTTCGTTTGGCGGTCTGGTGGCGATGCGGGTCGCCGAGCGAATCGCGGTGGACAGACTCGTCCTGTACGAGCCGCCGATGCCCGCGGTGACGATTCCGGACAGCGAGACGCTCGGTGTCGCCGACGAGGTGGACTGTCGTCTCCAAGCGGGCGACCGCGAGAGTGCGACCCGGGTGTTCTTCGAGGAGGCCACCGGCGCGACCGGTGTGGAAGACTGGCCGATCTGGCCCGACTGTGTCGCGCTCGCGGAGACAATCGCACGGGAGTGTCACGTTGTCGAATCGTTCGAGCCGCGCCAACTGTCGGTGCCGACGCTCCTGTTCCGGGGGGCGTACAGTCCGGCCTACCTGCAGGACGGTGTCGGGGTGCTCGCGGACCTGCTGTCGGACACCCGCACCGTCGAGGTCGACGCGGCACACGCCGGCGTTGCGACCGCACCTGACCGGATTGTGACCGCCCTGCGGTCGTTTCTCGCGTGAGTCCCCCTAACAGCGAACACTGTGTACCCCCGGGGGACATCCGGCCACGGTCCAGTACTCTCGAACGGGAGCGAGCGCCGCGGAGAGCTCGCCATTCAGGCTGGACACCGGCCTCTTATGAGTGCCCTGATCTACCAGTCACAGGATCTATACATCTTAGTGGCGGAGTACAGACAATGCCCGACTCACCCCGCTCTGACGAACGGTGGGGTCGTCAGGGGGAGGCTGCGGTCCGTCTGATAGAATCACTCGGTTCACACGCGATCTTCACGCTCGACGCGGAGGGGGTCATAACGACCTGGCCGGCACCGGCGTCGGAACTGTACGGTCACGACGCGGAGACGGTGCTCGGAGAGCATCTCCGTGTCCTGCTGGGTGACAGGGACGGGACCATCGAAGACGCGGCCACGATACTCCCCGAAGCAAAAACCGGAACAGTCGAGCGGGAGGGCTGGCACGAGCGGTCAGACGGGTCGGTGTTCTGGGGGACGCTCACCCTCTCACCGCTCCGGAAGTCCGAGGAGTACGGAGCCGTCTGTCGGGACACCACGACAACAAAGGAGTACCAGCGGATGCTCGAGCGGCAGAACGACCGTCTGAAGGAGTTCACCGACATCCTGGCACATGACCTGCGGAACCCGCTCAACGCTATCGACCAGTATCTCACACTCTACGAGGAGAGCGGTGAGAGAACCCACATCGAATCGATCGACCAGACGACCGACCGGATGGCTCGACTCGTCGACGACCTGCTCCGCGTCGCGAAACAGGGTGATGTCGTGACGGACCCGGAGCCGACCGATATCGAGACCGTCGAGGACGACGGCCCCGGCATCTCGGACAGTGTCGGGGCGGAGGTGTTCGACCACGGTGTGACCACCGCCAGAGACGGCAGCGGCTACGGGCTCTCTATCGTGCGGACTATCGTCAACGCACACGGCTGGGATATCTCGCTCGCCACCGCAGAGAGTGGCGGTGCCCGTTTCGAGATAACCGGTATCGAGTTCCTCGACTGAGTGGGGTAGACCTCACGGCACGGTGTAGGGCCACCTCCGACAGACACCGGTTCGTCGCCAGCGACACATCTGTGACGATAACCGGTCATCGGGGCGCGTCGGTGACAACAGGGTCGGCCGGTCACCGCGAGACTCCGGAGCGGGGGCGGTCACCGCACACCGGGTGGAGGACCGTCGTCGCCGATATCGTCGTCGTCCTGTTCGACGTCGAGACCGACCTCCTCGCGCTTCTTCCGGGCGCGGCGTATCCCCCGGTAGTAGTAGAGTGCGCCGGCCACGCCGGCGAGACCCACGAGCACGAACACCCCGCCGAAGATGTACAGGTCACGGACGAGGTAGTACCGGACCGTGATGCTGCCGCTGTCGAGACTGTCCCAGCGGATGAGAGCGCGGTTGTTCTCGACGCTCGTCTCGTCACCACCCGGGCTGGTCAGCGAGAACAGCGGAAGGGTCGTGCGTGCGCCGTCCGGCATCAGCACCTCGTGAGAGCCGTCAACAGGTGTCTGGACCCGCCAGGTCCGGGGACTCCCGCCAAACGACCGCGAGGGGCCGCCCCAGTTTGCCCTGTATGCGATTGTTCCGTTCTCGACCGGAAACCGTATCTCGGTCTCGTCGGACTGCTCGACCGCGGTGAGATTGCCGTGGGTGGCGTTCACAATTGTGCCGTTCGGGTACTGAAACTGTAGTGATTTTATCGAGACCGACTGGTCGCCGCGGAACAGTGTGCTCCGGTGAATCTCCGCTGTCGTCCGGTTCTCGACGGTGATGACCGCCCTGTACTCGTTCGCGGAGAACGAGAGCAGCGGGGAGGTCGTCACGTTGTAGCTGGCGGTCACGTTCTTGTCCCAGTCGTACTCGGCGTCCTGTGTTAGCTTGTCCTCGCTGATCTCGCCGCCACCGCCGAGGCAACCGGAGAGGGCAACGAGCGCGAACAGCGCGCCGACCGCGAGCAGACGCCGGTTCATGACACGACACAGAGCAGTTCCGAGGGGAGGTACTCGCCGATGCTGGCGAGCAGTCCCGGTGGGTCGGTGTCCGATTTGCAGACGATACTCTGTTCGAGCAGTCCGAGTCGCTCGACAGTGACGATATCGCGGGCGTGCCCGGCCCGGTTGACCGTCGCGCGGACCTCCGCACGGGTCGCGCTGTTGACGTTCAGTCGGCCCTCACCCCGGGTCCACCCGTACAGACGGTCCCGTTCGGCGTCGGCGAGCCGCGGTGTGTCCCCGCCGACGAACTGGAGCGGGGTGTGCTGGACGAGTCCGTACCGCGTGCGTATCTCGCCGGGAGTACCGGGCCCGAGTCCGAGTTCCCCTCGTGGAATGCGCACCTCGGTCCCCGCGTCCAGCACGAGCGCCTCCTCGTCCCAGGCGGTGAGTGTGCCGGTTCCAACCTCGCCTGCTGCCGGAAGAGCCGCCTCACCCCACCGCTCGCGGAGGAGGTTCCCGGCCACCGGGGCATCTGGTCCCGACAGTTCGACAACGGGGAACTCATGCTCGTCGACCTGTAGCTCGTGGGTCGCGTCGAGTTCGCCGATATCGTCCTCGAGCATGGCATCCAGCGACTGCATCGCTCGCTCACGGGCGTCACCGCCGACGTAACATCGTGTCGCGAGCGTGAGCCGTGTGTCACCCATCAGGCCTCGACCCGTTCAGACTCGACGTTGAGTTCGTTCCGGAGTCGCTTGATGCGGCTCTCCATCGCATCGACGAGCCTGGTGTTCTCCATCGCGTCCACCGAGGTGCCACACTCGGGGCACTGGAACCCGAACTCCATCGCCTCGCCGAACTCGAACCGGATGCCACAGTTCTCACACAGATAAAACTCGTTTTCCATCTCGTACTCGTGTCGCTCCTCCAGCGTCTCGAGCAGACGGTGCATCTCCTCTTCGAGTTTCTCGGGGATGTTCCCGTACTCGAAGGTCCAGAGGTAGGTCAGCCAGCCCGAGTCCTCGTCGCGAAGGCGCCGGTAGCTGGCGAGGTCGTTTTCATAGAGGATGAACAGCGCCCGCCGCACGTCGTTCAGCTCCATCCCGAGCTCCTCGGCCAGCTCCTCGTCGGTCACCTCACCGTCCGGCGGTGCCGCCGCAACCGGCATCCCCCGCGGTCCGACGAGTTCGTGCAGGTACTTCTGGATAACCGGGTCCTCGAGGAGGTCCTCAAAAGCCATTGCTGTAACGTTGTGTACTCACAGGATTAAATCCATCGGGTCGACTACCGAAAGGGTGCAATCACTCGGATATCGGAGTGTTATCGACATCAGGAGACCAGACGTTCCGAACGACGCCGGGTCGGTCACGTCTCCCGCGATCCGGTGTCAGGACCGTATCTCGCGCCAAAGACGACGACGAGCGCGACGAGCAACACCACGAGCGCGAGACCCGCGAGCACGAGCACCGGTGTGACAGGGTCTGCCTGGACAGTCCCGGCCGGGTCCTCTCTCAGTCCGGAGAGAAAGGCTGGAAACCCGCGGACGAACAGCGCGTACAGTATCCCGATACTGGCAGCGGAGATACCGGTCACACCGACCAGATACAGCACCAACTCGCCGCTGCTCGCCGGATTGCTCACGTTCCTGTTACTGGAGCGTGTGAGAAAAACACGTCGACACACCGCCGACACCGGGCATCTGGAACATTGATGTATGGCCACGTCAAAACAGGTACGTGAAACGGATAGCCGCAGAGGAGTTCGCGAAGCTCACGCAGGTGACACAGCCACGCGTCGCGCCCGGTGGTGACCGCGTGGCGTTTGTGCGCAAGACGCCCGACGATGAGTCGTCCTACGAGGCGACGGTGTATCTGGCCCCGACGGGCGGTGACGAGCCGCGGCGGTTCAGCATCAGCGAGGGTGTCGACAGCGAGCCGCGGTTCAGCCCGAGCGGCGACCGACTCGCCTTTGTCTCGACCCGCGGCGCCGACGACGACCGCCCACAGCTGTGGGTGGTCCCGACCGACGGCGGCGAGGGCCGACAGGTCACACGTGTCACCGGCGGGGTCTCCTCGATCGCCTGGGGGCCCGACGGTGAGCGAATCGCGTTCGTCCAGCGGTCGAGTGCGGAGGAACGCGAGACAGGCCAGGACCTCGTGTTCGAGGAGTCCGGGTCCGAACCCGACGAGCCCGACCCGCGGGTCATCGACCGCACGGTGTACCGGTCGATGGAGCGGTACTTCGACGGCCGGCGGCCACAGATCTACCTTGCGGACCTCGGGGATGACGGGGTCGAGCGACTAACCGGTGGTCGACCCCGACCAGGCGACGCTCCGCCAGACCGAACTGGCGGTGCTCGATGTGGACGCCGACACGGTCACCCACCCGACAGCGGAGCTCGACCGGACACTCGGGTACGAGAGCGAACCGCAGTGGGGGCCGGACGCGGAGCGACTCTACGTCACCACCCCCGACGAGGGTGCCGTCGCGCTGTGGGCGCTACCCTGGGACGGGACCGGTGCCGACGCGATGCGGGTCGTCCGCGAGGACTGGACCAGTATCGACGGCGCCCACGTCGGGGATGACCTCGTCGCGGTTGTCCAGAGCGAGTGGGACCACCCCGGCGACCTGTTCGTCACGACACACGCCGGCACCGGGCGCCGCCGCCTCACCCGGGTCAACGCGGACTACCTCGACGACCGGGCGGTGTCACAGCCCGAGGAGCTCCGTTACGAGCCGGGCGAGACTGTCAGCCGGGCGGTCACGGACGACAGACGGCCCGACGAGGTGCAGGGCTGGCTGCTCACGCCGCCCGATTTCGACCCCGACGAGCGGTACCCGCTGGTCGTCGAGATCCACGGCGGACCACACGCGATGTGGACCACGAGCGGGACGATGTGGCACGAGTTCCAGACGCTCGCGGCGCGGGGTTACGCCGTGTTCTGGTCGAACCCGCGGGGGTCAACCGGCTACGGTGAGACGTTCATGTCTGCCATCGAGCGCGACTGGGGTTCGGTGACGACGAGTGACATCCTTGCCGGTGTGGACACCGTCGTCGACCGGGGGTATATCGATGGGGAGCAGGTGTTCGTGACCGGCGGCAGCTTCGGCGGGTTTGCCACCTCGTGGATTGTGGGGACGACGGACCGCTTCGAGGCGGCGGTTAGCCAGCGCGGCGTCTACGACCTCACGGGGTTTTACGGCTCGACAGACGGGGCATACCGGCTCGTCGAGGGTGACTTCGACACGACGCCCTGGGAGGAGCCGGACCTGCTCCGGGAGCGGTCACCCGCGGGTCACGCAGACGAGGTGGATACACCGACACTGTTGCTCCACAGCGACGACGACTACCGGACACCCGCCTGCACGGCCGAACTGTTCCACCGCATCCTCCGCAAGCACGACGTCGAGACGAGACTCGTGCGCTACCCAGAGGAGGGTCACGAGCTCTCCCGGAGCGGCCAGCCCGGCCACATCGTCGACCGCATCGAGCGCATCGCCCGGTGGTTCGACGGCTACTCGGAGTACCACGACACCCCGCCCGCACTGGAGCGCGACCCGGACGCCGGGCTGACGACGAGCGAGGACGACACCGAACAAACGGACTCCTGACGCCGCGACGGACACAACACGGTGGACGACAGCAGGGGGCGAACGCGCTGTCGGCTTACGGGGCAGGGTCCGGTGTGTCGCCCTCGAGCTGTGTCTGCAGGTTATCGAGTGTCTTTCCGAGCTGTCGGCTGTTGAACCGTCTTGCGATTGGGTCGGCGACGACGGCGAGCACCCGACCAGGAAGCTCGTAGTCGGCGCTGTAGGTGACCGCCGTCCCGCCGTCGGCGTCGACAAAGGAGATATCTATCTCGCCGGTGATACCGCCCGACAGCTCGAACACCATCCGCTCATCCTCGATGTGGGTCGTCTCGGTGAGGTACCCCTCGCGGGTGATACCGACCATCCCGTAGACGTAGCGGGCGCGCTTGCCGCCGTTGTCGAGCTGTTCGACCGTCTCGGCCGACTCGAGACTGGGGGTCACAGTCGCGTGATTCCGGGGCTGGTCGAGATACGCGAACACCGTCTCGCGGGGCTTGGCTATCAGTCTCGTCTCGCTGGCCTCGGCCATACTGGGCTTTCCGCTCGGGGGCGGATAGCAGTTGTGACCGGCGGTCAGGACATCTATACCGCACGAGCACGTACAGATACTATGAGACAACCGACGGTTGGCACACCGCCGGAGTACGACCTCGCGGAGAACGACATCCCCTGGGTGCTCGGGACACAGCTCACCAGACGCTCGGGTCCACTCGCCCGTGCATCCGAGGGGAGCCGTGTGCTGATGATAGAGGCCCACGGGTTCGCCCGGCGCAAACCCTACCACCACCACAAGCTGACGCTCCTGTTTGCCGGTATGCGCACCCTCCGTGACCGGTTGCGCGAGGCGGGATACGACGTGATCTACCTGAAAGCCGAAACGTTCGGGGAGGCGTTCGAGCAGTTCTTCGCGGAGTACCCGGAGACGCGGCTGGTAGCGATGCGGTCGCCCAGCTACGGTTCCGGCGAGCGGTTCGCCGAACTCGTTGAGGAGGCCGGCGGCGAACTCCGCTTGGTCGACAACGAGCTGTTTGTCAGCACACGACAGGCGTTCGACGAGTGGGCGAACGCAACGGAGAGCAACAGCTTCCGTCACGAGTCGTTCTACCGGTGGATGCGCCGCGAGACGGGGGTCCTGATGGACGGGGACCAGCCCGTCGGCGGGGGCTCCGCCAGTTCGTCGAGGAGCGCCTGCCCGAGTTCGGCCCCTACCAGGACGCGATGCGGGCCGACGACTGGGCGATGTCCCACGCCCTGCTCGGGTCGAGTATCAACATCGGGCTGCTCCACCCGACCGAGGTGATACAGGCGATGGAGGAGGCAAACGAGACCGACGAGGACGTCGCACTCAACTCCGCCGAGGGTGCGATCCGGCAGGTGCTGGGCTGGCGGGAGTTCATGCGTCACGTCTACCGCCACGCGATGCCCGAGCTCGGGAGCGCGAACCAGCTCGGTGCCGAACAGGATCTGCCGGAGCTGTACTGGACCGGCGAGACCGATATGAACTGTCTCTCCGAGACCGTCGGTGATGTCCACGAGCGGGGTTACTCACACCACATCCAGCGGCTGATGATACTCGCGAACTTCGCCACCCTCTGGGGTGTCGAACCCGAGCAGCTGAACGACTGGTTCCACGCCACCTACGTCGATGCCTACCACTGGGTGACCACGCCGAACGTCATCGAGATGGGCCAGTACGGTCACGGCGTGTTCGCGACCAAACCGTACGTCTCCTCGGCGAACTACGTCGACAAGATGTCCGACTACTGCGGGGACTGCAAGTACTACAAGACCAAAGACACCGGCAACCGTGCCTGCCCGTTCAACGCCCTGTACTGGGACTTTCTGGACCGCAACGAGGAGACACTCCGCTCGAACCACCGGATGGGGCTGATGTACAGCCACGTCGACAACAAACAGGACTCGGGCGACATGGAAGCGATACGTGAGCGCGTCGGCGAGTTGCGCGAGATGGCCGAGAACGGACGGCTGTAGCACGCGGGGATTGTCTCGTGACCTGGAGGGAGTGTCACGACGCTATCCTGGCCAGAAACTGGACGAACGATTCAGGAGGCTGGAACGATAAAAATCTGCCCGGAGATGACATTCGACAGACGCGGTCTCGTCCTGTCCGGCATTGCCGGGACAGTCGGGGCTGGCACCGCGGCCCTGTTGCTCGACCTGCGGCACGGGGACGAGCCGTCGGTGGTCCTCGGGTTTGCCCTCGGTGTCGCTGTGGCCGGACTGGCGCTCGCCATTGGTTTCCTCGGCTGGACGGCCCTCTCCGGGGTCGACGGGGGTTCGCTGTACCCTGCCGCCGCCGGAGTCCTGTCGGCCTCGATGCTCACCGTCGGTGTCGCGAGCAACTACTCGGGTGGGCAACCACGGACGGCGCAGATTGTACTCGCCGCTGCTGGCGTGTTGATGATTGTCGGCTTTGCGTTGCTTTTCATCTCCGAACTCACCGCGGCGGAGTCGTGACCACCGCGTGTCGGACGGAACGGCGCTCTGTGCTGACACAGAACAGTCGGTGATGCCCGTCTCGGTCAGGTGGCGTGTCGCGCCGACCCGCGAGTGACGCTCATACGGTCGTGCGTGCGTATTTTCAGCACTGCTCGAAGCTTCAAAAGGGACAGCCGGTGAAACAGGCTGTCAGCGACAGCACGGCAGTAACGAGTCACGCACGACCGTATCAGACCTCCTCGACAGGGCGGGAGCAACGGAGACAGAGCGTGCTCGGTCCGGCCCAGTTGACGTCACTCGAGCCACAGGCCGGACAGACGTAGGCGTCGGTGCTGTACGCGGTCGACCCGCGGGGTGCCGCCAGGTAGCCATCTGTGACAGTTCCGTTCACCAGGCCGGGCATACGCTGGCGCTTGAACTCGGCACGGTGGGCGAGAAACCGGCCGGGCTGGTCCGGGTCGGCGCCGTGCAGGTCCGACCAGGTGACGGCTATCTCACCGTTTGCCTGTCCGCGTGCGAGCTGTTTGAGCGGGGCCGCGGCAGCCTCGAACAGCGGTGTTGTCCCGCGGCTCTGGGCGTCCTCGATAACGTCCGCGGCGTCCTCGTAGGCCGCGCTCGCCGTGTCGTAGCTCTCTGTTGCCCCGTCCAGTCCGGCGACGGCCCGGAAATCCCCGACGAACTCCCGGAAACAGGCCGCCTGCACGGGTCCCGTCTGGCCGGCGAGGTCCTGTGAGATCGTCACACCTTCGACCCCGCGCCGGGTCGCCCGCGAGTCGGCCCCGGCGACGCGGTAGCTCGCCGCTGCCGAGACCAGGTAGCCGAGTCCAACCCCGACCCAGCCGTTGTCATCGGGTTCGAACGTCTCGACACCCTCCCGCGGGTCGGCCAGCACCCGCCAGGCCGCCCGCGTGTACTCGTCGCCCGCGTGATTGTAGTCCCTCGTGGCGAGTGCCTCGACCGCAGCGTCCCTGTGACCGCCGTCGTTCGTACTCATACCCACACAATGGCGTGTACGGACACAAGCCTGCCGTTCTCCACCGGGGGGAGCCCGCCCTGCGAACAACAGGCTTAGGCCTCCCGTTCCAAAGTGTGGGTATGTTCGTCGGTGTCGACGGCTGTCCGGACGGCTGGGTCGCGATCCGGTACGGCGACGAGGGCTACGCCGATGCCGGTCTGTACAGCGATATCGAGGACCTGTGGGCGACACACGGTGACACCGCGCGGCGGGTCCTGATCGATGTCCCCATTGGCCTCCGCGAGGACTCAAGCAGGAAACGGGTGTGTGACGATGTCGCCCGGCAGGTGCTCAGCCCCACACGGCACAGCAGTGTCTTCCCGGTGCCGGTCCGGGCGGCGGTCCACGCGGAGAGCTACGAGGCGGCAAAGGCAATCCAGGAGGAGCGGACAGACGGCAGTCTCGGGGTCCAGTCCTGGAACATCGCGGACAACATCGCCGAGCTCGACACCTTTCTCCGCGAGACGGCGCCGGAGACTGTCGGAACAGTCAGGGAGGCACACCCGGAGGTCTGTTTCTGGGCACTGAACAACCGGTCGCCGACGGGGTACTCGAAGACCGGGCAGGGGGCGGCGGCGTTCTGGGAACGAATCGACATCCTCGAACGCGCAGACGAGGAGGTCCTCACACACGTCCGGGATGCCGGAACCGACCTCGATGCGGGTGTCGACAACGACGACATCCTCGACGCGTTCGTGCTCGCGCTCACGGCCCACCCGGAGACCGGCGACCTGCGGACACTCCCGGCGGAACCACCCGTCGACGAGCGGGGCCTCCCGATGGAGATGGTCCACGCCGACCCGGAGTAGGTGCCGCCGACGCTCGTGCTGTTGCTGTCCGTCGCTCGAATCTCCCACCGCCCCGAAAAACCGATTTCCGGGCAGCCCCCAGTTCCGTCGATGGCCGACCCAGTCCGCGGTGACATCCCTGAGGTGGAAAACGGTCCGGAGTACGACCTGAACTTCCGGGCCCACCCCGAGCGGTACAGGGTGACGAGTGACGAGCGTGGCGTGTTCAAGATAGAACCGTACAAGAGCGAACTCCTCCCCGAGTGGACAATCACCACACTGCCGGAGGCGGAGGCGAGCGCCGCGACACTCCACGAGCGCTACCGCGAGTACCGCGAGGCCGGGGAGTTCGTCGGGATGGACATGGCCCGGAAATACCTGCAGATGGGCTGGACACGGGCGATGCGCTACGCAAAATACCCCGGCGGACAGAAGTACGAGCGCGACGAGGCTGGCAACCGTACCGAGCGCGAGCCACAGGAGTGGTACGACGAGGAGAAACGCGAGATAGCGGTCGTGTTCCGGGAGCATCTCGACCGTGTCCGCGGGGACAGCGCCTACGAGACGGCAAAACGGGACCACCGGGCCGCGCATGACGGGTAATAACAGCGACTGTGATGCGGAGCGACAGCACCCGGAGTATCAGCGACCGAGTAACTCGTTTGTGTACAGGTCGTCGGCGTCGACCTTTTCGGCGAGCCAGTCGACGAACCGCGCCCAGCGGTCGTGCTCCATCCGGCCCCACCCGTCGTCCCCGGTCAGGTAGTGGTCGGCGAGTTCCCGCTGGCTCTCGACGAGGAACACCCGGTCGTCGGGTGTCTCGGGACCGTCGGCCGTCTCGGCGAGGCGGTCGGCAGCCGTCTCGGGGTTCTCGGGGGCGAACTGGTAGCCCCGGCCGGTCGCCTCCAGAAACGCCTGGAGGGCGTCCGCACGCTCCTCGATCACGTCGGGGCGGGCGAGCATCACCGGCGTGTAGCCGTAGGGCACGTCGTACTCGTGGAGGTAGAACGGGGTCAACTCGGTGCCCTCGCGCCGGGCCAGCACACCCTCTCAGGGGATGAACACCCAGGTTGCGTCGGTCTCGCCCTCGACCAGCGTGTTCCAGATACCGAGTTTCGGCGGCGTGATGATGTCGATATCGCCGTCTTCGAGCGCGAGGTCGACCTGTGCCATGGCTGTCTCTCCGGATCCGACACTCGGTTGGGTTCCGGTCTCCGAGACACCTGCATCGACGACTCGGTCGATACAATGTGGGTAGCTCTGACTGTCGACACGGGCATGATAAAAGGCGAAGCCGGGGTCCGCGAGAGCGCCGGGTTACTTTGCTCGCCCGTTGTCACTGCTGACACTCGGGCGGGCGTGTTCGGAGCCCTTTCCTTTCGAGCCGAGTCCGCGGCCCTGCGTGCCGGCGCTGGTGAGGCCGCGTAGGGCGCGGTTCTTGTGGGTGTCGTCACAGATCCAGTTGAGGTCGTCGTCGTTCTGGATGGCAGGGTGGTTGGGGTCGAGCATGATCACCTCGTGCCAGATCTGGCTGCCGTCGGCGCCGACCCAGTATGAGTTGAGCACCCGGAGGTTGGGGTACTTGCGGGTGCACCGCTCCTCGGCGATGCGCTGGATACTCTTGCGGCGGGAGAGCCGGTTGACACCTTGGCGCTTCGAGCGCCGGCCGGCGGTGAACCGGCTCTTTCGAGAGCCACCCTTCCGGACACTCACACGCGCGACGACGACGCCCTGTTTTGCCTTATACCCCTGCGAGCGGGCGGCGTCGAGCCGTGTCGGGCGCTCGATGCGCTCGATTGCGCCCTGATCACGCCATCGCTGCTGGCGCTGCCACTGTAGCTCTGCAACCTTGCTGTCGTCCGGGTTCTGCCATGCCTCCCGAATATGCGAGTATACACTCTGTGTCATCGATCTCACCACGGGCGTTTGCTGGTTCAGCCCACGCGGGCCACATTCCGACCTGTACAGACAGGCGCCCGCTGGTGCCCGTCCCAGCGAGTTACGTGAATTTCTCTGTCTGCGGTCAAAAGTACTTCGAAGCAACCCGACCATCGCCGGTGTGTTCCTCCCGCACGGTCGCACAGTGTTCATATCCCTGTGCAACGAAGTAAAGATATGCGCAACACCGAGGACGAGGAGATAGAGCAGATACGGGAACAGAAGCGCGAGCAACTCCGCGAGCGGCAGGCCACCGGCGAGTCGGGCGCGGGAACCGGCACCGGAACACCGGACGAGCCGGTGTCGATATCCGGAACAGCCGACCTGGAGACGTTCGTCTCCGAACACCGGGTCGTGCTGGTGGACTGTTACGCCGACTGGTGTGGCCCGTGCAAGATGATGGAGCCGGTCGTCGAGGGGCTCGCGGAGTCGACCGACGCGGCTGTCGCGAAGGTCGACGTGGACCAGAACCAGGATGTGGCCGGCCAACTCGGTGCGCGGAGCATCCCGACGTTCGTGCTGTTCGTCGACGGTGAACCGACCGAGCGGCTCGTCGGCGCACAGGACGAATCGACGTTCGAACAGCTGATCGCGCAGGCCTGACAGCCGGATGCCACAGGCGAGCGGGGAGTCTGTACAGGCGGTCGTGCCCGCTGCCGGCGAGGGTACACCCTCGAAGATGTCGAGCGGGCGTTGCTCACACACTACGATCTTGACCACGTGGGGGCGCTCGCGGCACTGGAGGCCGCGCTCGACGCGCCCGTGTACGCGGGCGCCTTCGACGGGTGGGTGCTCACCGGACAGGAGTCGCCGCCGCTCACCAACCACAAAGTGCACTCCAGCTGGTGATCGGGCCGCTCGTGACCCGACCCGACCTCGAGCTCCGGACCGTCGCGGACGGCGAGGAGGTCGGGTCGTTCACCGCCTACCACACACCGGGGTCACACCCCCGGCTACATCGCGTATGTGAGCGGTCGGTCGAGCGCCGGACTGCTCGGTGACCTCCTCAGGGAGTCCGGCGGCGCGCTCAAACTGTCGTCCTGGTTGATAGGCTACGACACCGCTCACCTCTGGTGGGGGGGGGGAACGCTCTCCGCACGCTCGTCGACAGGCTGTGACAGGACAGTCCAAACCACCGGAGCTATACATCTCGGGTTTCGTAGATTGAACGATGAGCGGGGACGTGCCACCGGACGTCAAGGCGGTGCTCACACAGCTGTTCGAGGAGGCACAAGACGCGTTCGAGAGCGGTGACTCCGAGACGGGTGTCAAGGCGGTCACGAGCGCAGCCACGGTTGCGCGCACGAAACTCCCCGACGGCGAACTGCGGGCACAGGTGCTCCACGGCTGTGAGCGTGTCGAGGCGCTGGCAGGGGAGGGGGGCAACACCGCGGTTGCCGTCGAGTACGTCGCCGCGACGGAGCGACGCCTCGCCGAGACAACATCGGACTGATACCATACCCCTTTGAACCGTTGTCGACCGCCCCGCAGACGCTGTATCTCGACGCTGACCCGCGTGGCGGGACAGCCACGGCGAAGAACGCAATCATCAGGGCGTACAGCACACCCGCGGCAGGCGTCGACGGGCCGCCGAACACCGCCCTGCCGGCGAGCAGCGGCCCGGTGAACACACCCGCGAGGTAGTGGACAGCCGTCGTGAGGCGCGCCTGCCCGGGTGGTCGTCCGGTCAACACACCGGCAGCAATCGATGTGGGGGTTCTCTCCTGGCCCGAAGGCTCTTTTCTCTGGCACCCCAACATGCGCGCGTGACAGGAGCAGCAATCGTCGCGGGTGTCGGCCCGACAATCGGCCAGGCGGTCGCGCGGCGACTCCACGGGGCCGGATACGATGTCGGTTTCTTTGCCCGGTCCGAGGCGTTCCTCGAGGAACTGTCGGCCGACCTCGGCGAGGGTGCGCTGGCAGTCCCGACGGACATCACCGACACCGACGATGTCGAGGCGGGTGTAAACGCCGTCAGGGAGGCGTACGGACCGGTGTCGGTGCTGGTGTTGAACGCCACCGGCGGTGGTGGCCGACCGGTGGAGGGGGCGAGCGTCGACCGACTGGAGTCGATGTTCGCGGTTCGCGTATCGGGGTCGCTTGCCTGCGTGCAAGCGGTCAGAGACGACCTCCTAGAGACGGGGGGAACCGTCATCTTCAGCGGCACCACCTTCGCGGACGGGGAGGTGCCACAGCAGATCGAGTGGGGCGCCGTCGGTCCGGCCACGAGTGGACTGGCAAACTCACTCGGGGCGGCACTCGACGGCGTCCAGGTGACCTACGTCCGTATCGGCTCCCGGGTCGTTCCCGGGGAGGCGGGGTCTGGGGCGCTCTCCGCGTCCGAGGTTGCGGACACCTACCTCGACGTTATCGAGCGGGAGGGGGTCACGACGCGCGAGTGTGAGGTGTACAGTCGACGGTGAGGAGACGTTCGAGATACGCGAGGGGATGGCCGTCGAGGGCTGACCGCCGGCGGGACCCGCGCCCGGGTCCAGCGCGGGTGTCGGTCCACGCCCCCTGGGACCCGGTCAGGCAAGCCACGCCGCAAGGGCCAGTCCGAGAACGATAATTGCCAAGAGTCCAATGACGGTGAACACCCCCCCGATGATACCGAACCGCTTGACAGCGTCGGACTCGCCCCCGAGGGTGATGTGCAGGTCAGAACTGATCCCGAGCAGGTGCCCGAAAAACAGGTGCGGGCGGGCCCGTATCTTCTCCATCCTGCTCATCTCGTGGGTGTCACTCCCGACGTAGACCGACTCGGTGCCGAGACCGTCCTGTCGCTCGACGACGTCCTGCTTGCGCCCGTAGACGTGGACCTGGTCACCGGCCTCGATGCGCTCCTCGACCAGCCGCACGTCGGACTCCGGCCGGGCGACGTCGAGCCGTGGGAGACGGTCGGGTTCTTCCTCGACCAGCCGCACGTCGGACTCCGACTCCCACTTTTCGGGGTCGCCGTACTTGAGCGTCCCCGCCGGGTCGACGGCTATCTCCCCGGTCGCGTCCCGGACGAGAAACGGCTCTCCATCCGCACCGTCGTCGGTGGGGGTGTACGTGCCGTTGTACTGTTTCTCCTTTCGCTCCCAGCCGTACGCCAGACACTCCTCCCCGGAGTACTTGGCCTCCACGGTCCCGTCGAGTTCCACCGCCGTTCCGGTGAACTCGACCATCCCGTCGCGCGCTGTCCGGACCGTCTGGATGTCGGCCGGGTCGTTCCGTCTGAGTCGAAGGGCCGTGCGGAGCCTCGTGGCACCGTACAGGAGCATCGGCACGTCCACCACCAGCACCACCACAACCGGGACCGCTATTACCGCGGACATACCGACCCGTTATCCGACAGACTGATAACGGTTTTGCGGTGTCTCTCGGGGGAGTACGGCTGTCGATACGACCGAAACACGGGTTCGGACTGTGGTCGAGTCGGCATCCGGGGCCCGTGTCGGGGTGACCGTCACCCGGTGGGATGGACATATCGCGGGCGCGTCGGTTCGTCACCGGGGTCAACGGTCACTCGTTCGGCCCTCATCAACGACCGGTGGTCACTCGTTCGACCCGCTGGTGAACACCCGGTCGGGGCGGATACGGAGAACGATGCGCTCGGTGACGATCTCGCTGGGGTACGCACCGCCGACGTACCGCTGTGCGAGTTCCTCGATGTGCTCGCGGGCACCGTCCGTGGTCATCTCGTCGACCTCGCCGCTGACGGAGAGATACCGGTAGGGGTCGTCGGGGTCGAGCATACTCGCCGCGACGGCGGGGTTGCGCTCGACGTTGCGGGTCTTCTGTCGGTGACGCTCCGTGTTGACCAGCAGTCGGTTGTCCTCGGCGTCGTAGTCGACCCAGACCGGCGAGGCGTGGGGCATCCCGTTCGGGAACATCGTCACGACGTGGGCGAAGGTCGTCCGCTCGAAAAGGTCGTGGTACTCCTGTGGTATCGCTGCCATGGCAGATACCTCGGACGCCACCGTTTAAATGATGTGGGTAGCTGTCGGGTGTTTAGCCGAGAGCGTATCCGGGCGGTGATAGCTCCGGCTCTCCGACTGCAGGCGTCGAGAGCAGAGCATAGGCGGGCCCCTCAGAGTTTGCGCTCGGCGTCCTCGGCGAGTTCCTGCATCCGCTTGCCGACCCGACCGGCGTCGGAGAACTCGTCCTCGCTCATCGCCGTCGCCAGCACGTTCCCCAGCACGAACACCGCGTGTTTGTGTTCACTTTTCGACATGTGAACGTCGTCCGGCGTGACGCCGAGCTCCTCGTAGGCCTCGAACAGACTCCCATCGACGTGTTCGAGGCTCTTGAAGTAGTTCATTATCAGCACCATCTGCTCGTGGAGTTCGAGGAGTTCGTCCTTGTGCATGCCAACCTTTTGGGCCCGGCGACTTAGGACAGTTACGGCGGACGGAGTGACCGGGTCACTCGAAGGCGACGAGACTGGACTGGAGCGGCCGGTCGTCGCGGTCGGTGAGTTCGTGACCGACCAGGTTGCGCAGGTCGACGGCGTACCTGCTGCCGGCCCGTTCGAGGACGAGTACGCGCCCTTTCGTGCCGCGGACCCGGCCACTAACGAGCGTCTCGGCGACAGGTCGCTCCGACAGGTCGAGCCCGTACTCGAATCGCATACTCCGAACGGGGTCGAACCCGTCGAGCAGGTCCTGCCAGGCTGACTCCACGGGCTCCTGTCCGAGACCACGGATCTTCGTCGGGACACGCACCCGGTCACCCACCTCGGTCGCGATGTCTGCCTCGATGCGCCGGGCGGTCCGGCCATCGTCGACGGTCCGGAGGTGGGCGCCGCGGTCGGCCCCCTGCTCGCGGAGACGCGTCTCCAGTCGCCAGGAGCGTGTGACACCCACTTTGAACGTCTCGGGGGCAAACGCCGCGAGGTATATCGCGTGTTCCTGCTTGCAGGTCTGGAGCGGCCGCTCACACTCCCCCGTGCAGATGGCACACGCCCACCGGCTGGTGTGACGGTCACAGCGAGGTGCTGTCTCCTCCTGACAGGGCTCGTGGGACCCGCCGTCGCGGGCACCGGCACAGTGACGCTGGCCGAGTCCGTATCCGAGCTCCGCCCCGGGTGCGAGCGACAGACGCCAGGCCTGACCGGCCTCGGCAATCCACAGCGCGGCGTCGTCGCGCTCGCCGACCGGGCTCGTCTCGTAGTCGACAACCTGCACAGTCACGTGTACGGCGACGGGAGCAAAGTGGCTGACGCTAAGGAGACACCAGGTGGCATCCGGAGCGACGGGTCCGGCTACGCGTCTTCGACGCGTTTGCCCTCTGCCTCCGGGACGACGACGCGGTCGGCGTCCGCCCAGTCACGGTCGAGTTCCCGGCCCTCGAACAGTCGGTCAAGAAACACCGCGAGCGACGCCACCTCCGAGTGTGGCTGGTTCGTCACCGCCACGTTCCAGTCGGCCGCCTCGTACACCTCGAAGCCGACCTTCTCGGCGCCGACCACCACGAGTACCGCGGCGTCACCAGTTTTGTTCCGGAACTGCCCGCGGATATCCGCGATCACCTCCTGCACTGGGAGCCCGTACATCGTGAGGTGGACAACAGCACCCGGCCAGTCATCGAGCACACGCTGGGGCTGGTCTGTTGTCTCCACCTCGAACGGGCCGCCGAACCGGTCGGTGACGGCGTCGACACTCTCGCGGCGGTCGGCGGCGGCCCCGGACAGCAGGAGTCGGTCGGCCCCGAGCGCGCGGGCGGTCAGGCCGACGTGGGTCGTCATACGCTCGTCACGACCCGGTCGGTGACCCAGGCGCAACGCCGCAACCTCCGGTGTGTCCTGCATCACTGTTGGTCTGCCAGTGCCTGGTCGAGTCCGGCCGTGAGCTCTCGCAACCCCACCAGACTCCCGTCGACGACAAACGAGGGTGTCCCTTCGACGCCGAGGCTCCGCCCCCGGTTCATGTCCGACTCGACAGCGGAGTCGTACTCGAGGTTCTGGCCGGCCGTCGCGATGGCAGCGGGGTCGTCGAACCCGAGGGTGTCGGCGAGATTGCTGAAAAGTCCCGGTGCCTGTGACGGCAGGCGACCCTGGTTGTCGAACACCGCGCCGGTGAACGACCAGAACCCCTCGTCACCCTCACGGTCGAGCACCTCGCGGGCGGCACTGGCGGCCTGTTCGGCCGCGGGGCCGGTCACGATGAAGTCGTGGTGCTCGTAGCGGATGCGTCCGTCGTCGAGATACCGGCTCTGGATATCCGGAAACACGTCCTGCACGTAGCTCCGGCAGGCCGGACAGCCGAGGTCCTCGTACACCTCGAGTGTCACGTCCGCGTCGGGGTCCCCCCGGACCGGAACGGTGTCCGCACCGCCGGGCGTGCTGTTCGTGCAACCGGCCAGCGCGACCGTCGCCCCGGCCCCGGCGCCGAGCAGGATCTCTCGCCGTGTCGTGCCCTGTGAGCCGTCGTGTATCATGTCCGGGTGTTGCGTGCCCACCGGCATAATCTATCCGCCTCGCTGTGCGGCGTACAGCGTCGCGTAGGTGCCGTCGGCCTCGACGAGACTGTCGTGTGGGCCGGCCTCGGTCACGCGGCCGTCCTCCATCGCGTAGATGCGGTCGGCGTTGCGCACCGTCGAGAGTCGGTGGGCGATGACCACCAGGATGCGGTCGTCCTCGGTTGCCTCGAGACGCTGCTGGATATCCGCCTCCAGGGCGGTGTCGAGGTCGCTCGTCGCCTCGTCGAGCACGAGCACGTCCGCATGCTTCAGGAGTGCCCGGGCGAGCGCAACCCGCTGGCGCTGGCCGCCGGAGAGTCTGACCCCGTCGTCACCGAGCGGCGTGTCCAACCCCTCCGGCAGGTCGTTAAGAAACTCTGTCACCTGTGCCACCCGGCAGGCCCGGCGTATCTCCCGCTCTGTGGCGTCCCGGTTGCTCACGGTCAGATTGTACCGCACCGTCTCGTTAAAGATGAACGGGTCCTGTCTGACCATCGAGACCCGCTCGCGCCACGCCCCCAGGTCGAACTGGTCGATGGGGGTCCCGTTCGCCGTCACCACCCCCTCGTCGGGGCTGTACAGCCGCGTCAGCAACGAGACCACCGTCGACTTCCCGGCACCCGAGGGGCCGGCAAAGGCGACGAACTCCCCGCGCTCCGCGCTGAACGACGTGTCCCGCACCACCGGCTCCTCGCCGTACGTGAACGTGACATCCTCGAAGGCGACCTCTCTGACCGGCGGGACCGACTTATCACCGTCGTCGGGTTCGCGCTCCGCGACGAGTTCCTCGATGAACGCCTGTGTCCGCACCAGGTGTGGCAGATCGCTCGCGATGCTGTAGGTGGTGCTGTTCAGCGTGCTCACACGCGGGGCGAGCCGGAAGATGGCGAACAGGAAGACTCCGAGTGCCGCGACCGGGAGCGACGCAACCGCCAGCGCGACGTAGATGAGCACGAACACGAGTACCGCCGTCAACAGCTCGTAGAAACTCGACATGGCGGCCTGGTTGCGTGCGGTTCTCACGCTCGCCCGGTACTGTGTGTCGAGGGCGTCGCTGAACTCCTCGAAGATCTCGGATTCGAGACCGAACAGCTTCACGTCACGGATACCCTGGGTGCCGGCCTGTGCGTTCTCCTGGATGCGCTCGTTTGCCGCTGCCAGTCTGTCGCCGATCGCATACCCCGACTCCGTGACGTAGCGCATCGCCACCACAAGCCCTCCCAACAGGAGGAGTGTCAGCGCTGTCATCACGGGCGCGATGAACAGCGCGACACCCAGGTAGACGAGACTCATCGCCCCCTGTTTCACCAGTTTGACCACCTCCTTGATGAGATTGCCAGCCTGTTCGGCCTGTGTGACGATGACGTTCAGCACCTCGTCGGAGCCTTTCTGGTCGTAGTAGGCGACCTGTGCCTCGAGCGAGCGTTCGAAGGACAGCCGCTTCAGATGCCGGACGTAGTCGTTCTGTAGCGCCGCGGTCAGCCACCCGACGAGAAATGTCGCCGTGTACCGGACCGCCATCACGGCCCCCACACCCACAATAACAGACTCGAGTGTGAACGGGACACCGACAAACTCGTACACACTGAGAAACGCCTCCCCGACACCACTCATCTCCTCGGCCTCGGTGTTGCCCTGTGCGAGCTCGATAACCGGGACCAGAAAGCTCAGACCGACCCCCTCGAGCAGTGCGGCGAAGATGCTGAGACCGATTATCCCGACCGTCGCCAGCGGGCGGTAGCGGGCGACATCCAGGAGTGCACCGAGTTGGCGTTGCAGGCTGATCTGCTCGTCGTCACTCACGACCGGTTTTTCAGCAGGCCCACCCAAAAACTGTGTGGTCCGACCCGGGGGAGCCGGGTTGCGAACACCCGGAGTGTAACCCGATGGCGGGTGGACAGCCGGGTATGAGTCCCGACCCGACTGGTCCTGACCTATCCGACCAACGCCAACCACAGACCTGTCTGACTGACGTCGACGTTCACCAACCGGTGCTGGTCTACCTCGACCGGTCCAGGAGGTGACGGGGTCGTCCCGAATCGAGTCGAATCAGACAGTCCTGAGGACAGGTCACCGGCGGAGTCGCCAGCGGCGTTTCTCGCGGCGGACAACCCCCTTTGATGCGAGCACCTCGAGCAGTTCCTCGACAACCGGCGGCGGCGCACCGAGTCGACGGCAGAGCTGTTCGGTCCGGTGGGGCTCCTCGGCCAGCGCGACGAGAAGCTCCGAGACGAAGCGTGGTTCGGCCATATCGACCCGGTTTGCGAGTCGCTCACGCAGACCGGTGATACGCCCCTCGGCCCACCGGTGTAACAGCGAGAGCTCCCGCTCCAGTTGCTCGAACTCGTGGAGCTGTCGCGCCAGCGTCGCCACCTCGTCTATCTGTGACTGCTGGTCCGAACTGTCCCCATCGTCCTCCGGGGTCGGACCCGCTCTCGCCGGCGGACACCCCTCCGACCTGTTACCCCCGCTTCCGGACGGCTCCGTTCCGGTCGGGGATGTCTCCATGCTCGGCGCTCGGGTCCCGTCTCTCTCGGGTCTGCCGTCGTCGGCTGTGTCACCACCTGTGTAGCCGGTCTCGTCGGTCCCGGAGTCGACCGTCGGGCCGGTGTTGGAGTCATCGGAGCCTGACGCCTCGCGGCGGTCGGAGTCGCGCCGGGTCCGTGACTCGAGTTCGATACTCACCTGCCGGCAGGAGGTGATGTCGAACCGGCTGTTCGAGGGGTAGGCGCTCCGGGTCCCGAACTCGTACGGCGAGACGGTCACCTCGAGACTGACGTGCTGTGAGATGGAGAAGTACTTTCGCTGCCGGTCGTCTGTGCGGCTCTCGACCAGACCCGCGTCCTCGAGTTTCTTCAGATGGTCGATAACCGCCTTCGGGCTCACACCGAGCTGTTCGCTGATCTCGGTCACGTAACAGGGCTTCTGTGCCAGCAGGCGCAGTATGCGCCGTCTGTTGGCGTTGCCCAGGAGATCAAGAAACTCCGCAGAGTCCATTTACCCTATGTAATCTGTACCCATATAAATAACTGTCCCCGCGGCCGCGGGCAAACCGGGAGGGATGGCGCTCACTCGGAGTCGGAATCGAACTCGAGAGCGGCGGAGTTGATGCAGTAACGTTTCCCCGTCGGTTCGGGGCCGTCCTCGAACACGTGGCCGAGGTGCCCCTCACACTGTGCACAGACAACCTCCGTCCGGCGCATCCCGTGGCTGGTATCGACACGGGTCTCGACGTTGCCACTCTGGTAGGCGTCGAAGAAACTCGGCCAACCCGACCCGGAGTCGAACTTCTGCTCGGAGTGGAACAGTTGTGTTCCACAGCCCGCGCAGGTGAACGTCCCCTCGTCCTCGATGCCGAGCAGGTCGCCGCTGAACCGGGGCTCGGTGTCTGCCTCCCGCAGGATTCGGTACTCCTCCTCGGTGAGTATCTCCCGCCACTCCTCGTCGTTCTCGGGCAGTTGCTCTTGCTCTGACATACCCTGTCGTAGGCGCTCGATACGTAATAGACCTGTGGACGGCTCCGGCTTTCGAGCCGCTTTGGCGATCCATACTCACATCCAACCGGCAACCGTGACACCACTCCGATAGTTGAGGGGACGTTCGGACAGGATTAACACGGGCCGGGACGGACAGCACAGTATGACTGAACACAGTGCAGTCGAGCCCGAGGTGTACGATTCGCTGGAGGGGCAGGTCGCGCTCGTCACCGGCGCGACGCGGGGTATCGGTGCCGCAATCGCGGCAGACCTCGCCGAGCGTGGTGCGGTCGTGTACGCCGGCGCTCGCGACACCGACGACGTGACCGCCGACGACCAGCGTCCAATCCAGTTGGATGTCACCGTGGACGAGGAGGTGACGGCGGCGTTCGACCGTGTCACCGGGGAGACCGGTCGACTGGACGTACTGGTGAACAACGCCGGCATCTTCCCTCGGTGTGACACACTCGAGGGGATGTCGATGTCGGGGTTCGACCGGACACTCGCCGTGAATCTCCGCGGACCGACAGTCGTCACGAAACACGCACTCCCGCTCCTGCTCGAGCGCGAGGGGAGTCGGGTGGTCAACGTCTCGTCGAGTTTGGGTCAGTTCACGGACGGACAGATGGGTGGCGAGTACCCGCCGTACCGCATCTCGAAGGTTGGTCTGGGTGGGCTGACGGCGTACCTGCACGCCGAGTACGGCTCCGAGGGACTCGTGGCGAACGCCGCCAGTCCGGGTTGGGTCAGGACCGACATGGGCGGCCCGAACGCGGCCCGGAGCCCCGAGGAGGGTGCCGACACCCCGGCCTGGCTCGCCCGATTCAGAGTCGGGAGCCCCGGTGGCCGGTTCTGGAAGGACCGGGAACCGCTCGAGTGGTAGCCGGCCGTGTGTCCGGGTCCGAGAGGATGACCGTGGCAGCCATCCGCTGAGACTAACCATCACCAGCGACTACCCTTGATATGGATATCGGTGTCTCGGTCGGGCCGTACGTTGGGCGCATCGGGGAGCTACCGGAGCGGTTCTCGTTTGTCGAACTCGCGCTCGGTGAGGGTGAGCGGCCGTTGAGTGCTGTCAACGCCGACCGACTCGCCGGTGACCTCACCGCGGGCGGGTTCGGAGCCGTCGTACACCTTCCCTACCGGCAGTCGCTCGCGACACCGGTCAAGCGAATCGACACGGCAACACGGGAGTACCTCGCGGAGGTGCTCGAGACGGCGGCGGCGCTCGGCACGACGACAGCTGTTGCCCATCCACGTGCCCGGGGGTCGGGCCACAACCACCTCGTCGATCGGATGTCGAAGCTACACGACCGCGGCGCAGCAAACGGTATCACCGTCTGCTTCGAGACGACCGGATACGCCGGCGGCCCCTCACTAGAGCGCGTCGGTGAGGCGGCCGCCGGTGCCGGTGCGGCCGTCTGTCTCGATGTCGGCTACGCGTACCTCGAAGCGGGCACCGACGGTATCGAGTCGTTTCTCGATTCCTACGGCGACCTCGTCGAACATCTCCACGTCCACGGGGCACGACAGCGCGGTGATACCCACATCCCGGTCGGCAGCGGCGACGTACCGTACGACTCGCTCGGACCGGTGCTCCACGAGGCCGAACCGGACACGGCGACAATAGAGGTCTTCACCGACGACACCGGCTATCTGACCGACTCCGCCGAGCGGTTCGACGCTGTCTGCGGACCACCCGGTAACGGGTCGGCCACGTCCGAGAGGTGAGGGCTCCGTGTCGTGGGGGTTGAGCCACGCCGGCGGAGTGTGGAGTCGCCCCGGCGTGTCTCGTGCCGCCGTGGTCGTCGACTCACCCGACGGTGAACCCGCCGTCGACGACCAGTGACTCGCCGGTCACGAACGAGGCCTCGTCGGAGCAGAGCCAGGTCGTGGCGGCGGCTATCTCCTCCGGTTGTCCGAGTCGGTCGGCCGGTGTCGCGGCGACTGTCGCCTCTATCGCCTCGGGGTTCTCCTCCCGTGACCGGGCGACCATCGGCGTCTCGATGACACCCGGGCAGACGGCGTTGACCCGAACGCCGTCGCCGCCGAACTCGAGTGCTGCCGTCCTTGTCAGCCCGACAACACCGTGCTTGCTGGCGACGTACGGGCTGAGATTCCGAAACCCGCGCAGTCCGGCGATCGATGCCGTGTTGACGATTGCACCGCCACCGTTCTCCATCAGCACCGGTATCTCCTCGCGCATCGAGAGGAACACACCCTTTAGATTCGTGTCGATGACCTGCTCCCAGTTCGACATGGGCTGTTCGCTTGCGGGTGCCTCTGTTCCCTCGATACCGGCGTTGTTGAACGCACAGTCCAGACCGCCGTAGCTATCGACGGCCACCGAAACCATCTCCTCGATGTCGCCCTCGTCGGTGACATCGGCCTCGACGAACGTTGCCTCGCCGCCGGCCGCCTCGATGTCCGATACCGTCTCCTGCCCGCCGTCGACGTCGATATCGACCGCGACAACCTGTGCACCGTCTGCCGCAAACCGCTTTGCCGTTGCCCGTCCGATACCGGAACCCGCTCCCGATACCAGTGCAACGTCGTTGTCTGTCCCTGTCATCTGAGTCTCTCCCTGACGTGTGGCCAGGACTCAATGCTTTGTGACTCACAAACAAGTACCTGTGGGGTCTCTGTGTCGGCGTCGGACAGCCGCGCTGTCGGGACAGAGACCGCCCCGGTTGATTTAATTGTAATCGGAACAGATACACCAGTATGGACAACGTCGATCGTTCCCTCGGTGACCGGTTCGCCGATTTCCTGGACAGCGTCGGACTGGAGAACCTGACCGATGACTACCGCGAGCAAAAACGCGAGGCGGACGAGGCGCTCGAGCGTGCGTTCGACGACGACACCGAACGGCTGGCAACAGTCCCAGAACTGGCAGAGATGGACAGGGTGAACATCCACAGGAGCGGTGACGACGTGCTCGTCCCGGTGGTCACTGTCGTGTTCTCCGGTGCGGGTGAGCCCCGTCTGCGCCGGGTCTGGGAGATAACGGGTGAGATCCTCCGGGCGGTACACCCCGTCTTCGCCGGGACGTTCCTCAGACACGTCGACGTGCAGTTCGCCTACGCCGACAGTGACGAGACAACGGCGGTCTTCCGCCGGATCACCGCCTCACAGGACCTGATCGAGCTGTTCGTCACGGACCCAACCGTCGATACCGCAGCCCTCCGGGCACGCGTCGAGGCCGGCGACAACGGGGACGACGGTGTCCCACCGGTGAACTGGCAGCGGTTCGACGCCGGGTCGCCGGCAGGGTCTGGCGCGTACGCCGGTCCGGCACCGATTCGTGACGTGGCCCGTACATCCGACAGTGTGGTCGCTCGGTGTGTCAGCGATGATTCCTTTGCGGCATACGGTGCAACGGTCGGGACGTTCTGACCGGGGTCGCGATACCCGCGATTCGTGGGGTCGACTGTCCACCACGGACCGCACTCTCGACACTCCCCCCGGGAGTCGGCCGAGGACGTGATCCGGAACTGTCAGCTAAATATATCTCGTGTCTGTGCCGAGAGAGCCGACACCCGCATGCGGTATTTACCCATCGAGCACAGACAGTATGATACACAACCACTACGTTCCCGTACGTACCAGACTTACAAACAGCTATCAGGCGGTCGTGGCTACGGTCGGGTGAATGCGGGTTACCCAACCCTCCACAGAGACGAATTGGGCGGCAAGAATCGGAGCACTGTCTGTCGCAGCGACAGTAACACTCGCGGTGATAGGGCTGTTCCTCACCGCCGGCGTCGCGGCAGCGGCGGGCCCACAGGATGGGTCGCTCGCGGGTATGAACGGCTCTGTCACACAGGCAGACGAGACGAACCTCACCGTCCTCCAGTACAACGACATCCAGACAGCGATGGCCGACAACGAGTCGGTCGGCACCCTCATCGGTGCGATAAACGACCGCAAGCGGGCGCTCGACAGTCCCACCGTCGTCGTCGGTGGCGGTGACGAGGTGAGTCCGAGTTCCCTCTCGGCGGTCTCACAGTGGGAGGTCCCGGTGGACGTGCTGAACGTACTCGACCCCGCCGCCGAGGTGGTCGGGAACCACGACCTGGACTACGGGTTCGAGGCGGTGCCGGCGTTCAGCAACGCCTCGGAGTTCCCCTGGCTCGTCGCGAACATCGTCGCGGAGGACGGCGGCAGTGTTCCGGGCACACAGAACTACACCGTGGTGGAGCGCGGTGGCGTCGAGATCGGCCTCCTCGGTCTCGTCGACGATGCGATCGACCCGAAGACCGAGGTCGATTTCGCAGCCGAGGGATACCGGGTCACCGACTGGTCGACCGCCGGAGGTGAGGTCGCGACCACACTCAGAACCGAGGAGAACGTCGACGTCGTCATCGCGCTCACACACACCGGCATCTCCGAGTCCAGGGAGATCGCGAACAACACGGACAACATCGACGTCATCGTCTCGGGTGACGACGAGGTGCTGTACGAGCCACAGGTGACCTCGGGGACAGTCATCGTCGAGGCCGGCGGCGAGGCGACCCACCTCGGCGAGGTGAACCTCAGCGTCGGGGAGGGAACAACCGAGTTCACCGGGGGGACGCTCTACGATCTCGAGGCGGGCAACTGGTCAACAAACGAGTCGGCGAGCAGCGCCGTCGAGGCGGGCCGGACGGATGATCTTGGGACTGTCGCCGGTGAGACAACAGCCCCGCTGGACTCGACGTTCGGCAACTACGCCGACGACACGGGATGGGGACGGACAATCGGTGACGCCTTTCTCGCACAGACCGGTGCGGACGTGGCGATGACGAACGCGGGCGGTATCCGCGGCAACTTCGTCATCGACGCGGGCGAGGTGACATATGACGACATATACACGTCGCTTCCGTTCGGAAACACGCTCGTAACAAAGGCGATGACAGGTGAACAGATCCGGGCGTACCTGGAGCGGACCGCCAGTTCGTTCGACTCCGATTTCGGGGTGCAGGCGGAGCTCCAGGTGGCCGGACTCACGTACGAACTGGTCGACAGACCCGACCCGGAGCGGAAGGTAACGGATATCCACGTGCAGGGTGAGCCGATAGACCCGGGCGAAACCTACGAGGTGACGGTCAACTCGTTCATGGCCGGCGATTCCTTCTTTACTGACCTGGAGACAGTCGAGGAGGATCTTACACTGTACGGCACGGCGGTCGTCGAGTACGTCGAACAGCAGGGCACGCTGACACCGCCACAGGAGGACCGTATCCGCCGGACGACACGCACCCTCGGCGACCCCGATATCACGCTCGACGACGGGACCGCGCGCTTCGAGTACGACGTGCCCGACGCTGTCGACTCGGTGCAGGCCGACTCGTTCACCGTTCTAAACGAGACATCGGGCACGGTGCCCGTTGAGAACGTCGAGTTCACCGGTGACAGTCTCCGTCTGTCCGCCAACCAGACCACACTCGTCGCGCTCACCGAGCGCAGCGATATGGTCCAACTGTACGGCACATACTCCGATTCCGCCATCGACAGCAACCGCAACGGGTTCGACAGCTCACGGCTCAACGCCGACATCACACTCTCAGAGTCCGACGTTCGGGCGCTTCAGGAGACCAACAATGAAACCGATGACGGTGCCGGTGATGGCGGGACCGGCGATGGCAGTACAGGTGATGACGGTGCCGGCGGTGATTCGGACCCTGCCGACGGGGAGTCCGGAGCCGACGACGGCAGCAGTCCGGACGACAGCGACGACTCGACTGTCAGTAACGACTCCGGGGAGGATGCCGACTCCGACGGGCCCGGGTTCACTGTCGTAATCGCGGTTGTTGCACTCCTCGGGGCTGCCCTCCTGGCCGCCCGCCGTCGGGAGTGAGCAGGTCTGTCTGTATACATCGGTTCAGAACTGGCCGAGCGACGTCTGGCCCTGTTTGAGCGCCGTCGCGTCGTGGCCGCGTGCGGTCAGTTCGGTCGCGAGTGTCGTCGCCGCGCCGTGCTGGGTGTACACACGGTCGGGGTCGGCCGCGTCCACCAGCGCCAGCAGTTCGGTGAAATCACAGTGATCCGAGAGCGGGAACGTGATATCGAAATCACCGCGGAACCTGAACGAGTCCTCAACGGCCCAACCGGAGAACCCCGCGGTGACCGCGTCGGCCTCGTCCGCGAGGCGGTCGACCCAGTCGATACGGCCGCTGGTCATCGGCAACACCAGCGCGTCGCCCGGCCGGAGGTCGGTGTCGTCGAACGGCTCCGCCGGGAACGTGACATCGAGTGCGCGCTCGATTGGGTCGTTCACGCGCAGGACCCCCTCGGTTGTCAGCACGCGGTCCCGACCGGCACGCTCGGCGAGCAACTGGAGCTTCTGTGCGCGACCAAAGGCGTAGCCGAGCAACAATACCGGTGACCCAGTCTCGGCGAGCCAGTCGACGATCTCCCCGGCAACCTGCTCGTGTGGCGGGAACTCGTAGCCGGGTTCGCCGTACGTGGCCTCGACGATCAGCACGTCCACGTCCGGGGGGTCGAACCCGTCGAGATACGCCCGCGACCGGGTGGAGACATCACCTGTGTAGCAGTAGCGCGTGCCGTCCGGGTCCTCGATGACTGTCGCCCGTGACCCGGCGACGTGCCCGGCCGGTCTGAGCTCTATCCGCGGGTCAGAGATGGTCCGCAGTTGCCCGTCCATCCGGGCTGTGCCGACCGCCGCCGTGAGCGGCGAACAGACCGCTGTCGTGCCCGCGGCCGGAAGATGGTCGCCGTGTGCGTGACTCACCACCGCGATATCACCGTCCGGTTCGTCGGCATCACAGACGACGCGCGTCCCATCGGAGAGTTCGATCTCGATCCCGTCGCGGTACTGGACTGTCACGAATCTGCTTAGGGTCGCAGACGGAATCAGCGTTTGGCTCCCAAGCGTCGAACACCGGTGGAACCACCGACCTATCGGGGAGACAACGGGGAACAGCCGAGTGAGACAGTCAGGACAGGTGGCCGTCAAAACACCTGGATCCGGTGCCGGACCGGACCAGACCTGACGTGCTCACCCACGTCTCACTGTGACTCGTACAGTCGCTCGACCCGGTCGATGGTGTCTGCGTCCTCAGGTGCGAGGGTGTCGCGGGTGCGGAGGTACCGCGGGAACCGGAGCGCGTACCCCGATTCGTACTCCGGGCTCTCCTGGAGCTCCTCGTACTCCACCTCGAGGACGACAGACGGCTCCAGTTCGACCCGTCGGCCGTCCTGCTCGACGACGAGCGCTTCGAGGCTGTCGGTCAGTTGCTTGAGTTCCTCGTCGGTGTAGCCCGTCGAGAGTCGCCCGACCTCGAGCAGGTCACCGGTTTCGGGGTCGTAACAGCTCAAGAAGAGCCGCCCGAGCAGTTGACTCCGCCGCCCCTCACTGTACTGTGCCCGTGTTACCACCAGGTCAAGCGGCTCCATCGTCGGTTTGTGTTTCAACAGCCGTCCGACGCGCCGTCCGGGCTGGTACGGGGCCTCCGGGTTCTTCAGCATCACCCCCTCGTGGTCGGCGTCCAGCGCCTCGCGGTACAGCTCACTCGCCGCTGTCGGGTCGTCATCGGAGACGCGCAGGGAACGGGCGAGCTCGAACCCGGCGACACCGTTGTTGGGTACCGGTGAGACCGCCGTCACAACGTCGTCGAGTCGGTCGCGGCGTTCCCGGAGCGGTGCCGACAGGAGCGAGCCATCCTCGTACAGACAGTCGAAGACGTGCCCCACGACCGGCAGTTCGCGAGCGGTCGCCTCGATGTCGGACTCGCGTTTGATGCGCCGGGAGAGCTGCTGGAAGGCGAGCGGCTCCCGCGCCTGTGGTTCGGCTTCGACTGTCTCGGGTGTGTACCCAACCAGTTCGCCGTCGAGCATCACACGTGCCGGTGTGACAGCCTCCCGCACCGCCCGGACCACGTCGGGGAACTGCTCGGTCACATCCTCGAGCCGGCGGGTGAAAATCGAGATATCGTCGCCGTCGGCATGAATCTGCACGCGGAACCCGTCGTACTTGTACTCACAGAGCGCGACCCCGTCGGCCGCCACCTCGGCGACCCCGGCGGGGATCTCCTCTGCGGTCTCCGCGAGCATGACCTGGACCGGCCGCCCCAGTTCGACCGACAGCTGTTCGAGTCCGGAACGACCGTCGTCTCTGGCCGTCCGCGCCACCACCTGGAAGTCTGTCGTCACCTGGTAGGCGCGCTCGACGGCGTCGACGGCCTCCTCGCCCCCGTCGAGGAACGCGTCGGCGATGGCGTCCCGGATTGTCCCCTCACCGACACCGACCCGGAGGTGACCCAGCGCGGTCCGGACCACGTACCGGGCCTCCACGGGGTCGGCGTTCGAGAGCAGCCCTGCGACCGTGTCGACCCGACGGTCTTGGCTGCCCGCCCCGTCGAACTCGGGTAACTCCCGAAGCGTATCGTGGACCCGCTCGACTGTGAGCGGCTCCGAGAACAGCGTCTGCTGACCGCCGCTCTCGACCGCCCAGGCGGCCACGTCCCCCAGGTCACCGGTCTCGGACCACCGCTCCCGGAGCGGTGTCTCGGCGACACCGGACGCCTCGGCGCTCGTGGCGCAAAAACCCGCCGAGTTGACCCGTTCGTGTGTGACCCGACTCCCCCCTGTGGCTGTCAGGGGTCGTCGCTGCGACGCTCCCAACAGATACAGGTCTGGCGTGGGCACGGCACCGACCTGTCGGTGTCGCCGTTGCTGGTCACCGGGGGCAGTGCTCTGATACGGCTGGAGTGACTACAGTTTCTGTAACGAATGCGCCCACAGGAAACGGAGTCCCGGCGCTCGACACACCAGCCCCTGGGCGACCCCGAGTTCCGGCTCGACCCCTCGTACCGGCGGCGCCTGACGAGCCTGGCAGAGAGTCAGTACCAGGCTGCCAGGCGCGGAGACCGCAGTCGTGTCGACAGACTCCGGTCACGACTCGTCGACGACTCGCCGATCGGTGCGGGTGTCGGCCGTGTTGTCTACCCGCTGCCCGAGCGCGCGTACGACGACGGCCGCTACGACGGGTACGTGCTCAAACTGCCGCTTCCCGAGTACCACGACCGGTACGGGTACGACCGCGACGGCCGGTCACAGAACCGGACAGAGACGACAATCTGGGACCGACGGCAGGCCCCGTGGCTGGTACCGGTGGTCGCGGCCGAGCGTCGCGGCCGGTGGCTGGTGATGCCGCGAGGACGACCGGTGGAACCGAACGCAGACTGGCTCCCGGAGTGGAGAGCCGACGTGGCCGAGACGCTCGACCTCACCTCGGTGCAGGGAAACGATCTCGAGACACGAAACATCGTCACACTCGAAGGCCACCCAGGGCTCTGTGACTACGGGGTGCTGTCCAGGTGAGAGCCGTCGTCGCTCGCTCCGCTCCGTACCCGACGCGGCCGGGTTTCGACGACGCCGACGGGCTCCGCGGGTCGTCTGCCCGCGGTGTTCGTGTCACTCGAACGTAACACACAATATGTATATCTCCGACTCACGTACGGTTTACAATGTCTCGGCCCCCGGCAATCACGGCTACGTTGAGCCGTGTGGCGATAGAGCCGTACCTCGCGCTGATACGGGCCCCGTTTCTGTTGTTCAGTATCATCGTCATCTCGGTTCCGGCGGCCGTCGCCGTGGAGGCGGGCACGTTCGACCCTGCGAACACGGTGTTTGCGTTCGGAAGCGTCTTTTTCGCACACATCGCGGTCAACGTCCTCAACATCGCGAGTGACTACCGAACCGGCCTCGACGAGCAGACCGAGGAGACAGCCTACAGCGGCGGGAGTGACGTTCTCACGGAGGGCAGCCTGAGCTACCGGCGTGCGGTCGTGCTCGGACTCCTCTCTATCGTGGTCAGTGCACTGTTCGTCGTGCCGTTGTTGCTCGAGTACGGGCGTATCATCCTCCTGTTCTACGGTGTCGGATTCACTCTCGTCGTCGGCTACACCGACCTGTTCGCCCGGGTCGGCCTCGGCGAGACGGCCTGTGGACTCGGGCTGACACTGCTGCCGACGGTCGCCGTCGGGTACATCCAGGCCGGAACGATTCCCGACACGATAGTAGCGCTCGCGGTGCCGATGTTTCTGGTCGGGTTCAACCTGTTGTTGCTCAACGAGTTTCCCGACGTCGAGGCCGACCGGGAGAACGGTCGGGTGAATATCCCGATCGTGTTCGGCCGGCAGGCGGCGGGTTACCTGTACGCTCTGCTGGTCGGTGTCATCGTCGTGAGCCTCCTGTACCCGATCGCAACCGGACTGTTGCCACCGACGGTCGCGGTGGGTGTCGCCCCGGTTGCCCTGTTGGTCCCGGTCTTTCGGGAGGTGCTCTCGAACGGGTCCCCGGATATCACCGAGGCGGCACTCGGAAACCACATTCTCTGGACACAGACTACCATCGCCGCGTTCGCCGTGGGGCTGTTGCTCGCAACCGTTCTGTGACACCGCGTACCGGGCGGGGGACTACCGCCGTAACCGCGGCGGTTGTTTGGTCGGTACCGCCGTTAGATACCACAGCGACGCGGTGAGAGCGAGAAACCCGACCGAGACAGAGCCGGCGACGAGGAGGTGCAACTCGAGAGCCAGGCCGCGTCGGTCCGAGAGCAGTGCAAGACCCGTGCTCGTGAACGTCGCCAGCCAGCCGCCGATCCCGACACCGACTGCCGTGTACCGACCGACGGTCGCCCGCGTCGCGAGGTCGGGCCAGAGCGCGAAGGTGACTGTGGTGTAACAGCTCACGGCCAGCACGTAGACCAGTGGAGTCCCGAGTCCGAGCGCGGCCGGCCCGCCGGCGACGATGTCGTACACGTAGAGACACTGTGCCGTCCCGAACAGGGCGAACGACGCGGCAAACAGCCACAGAGAGCCCGCCCTGGCGTAGACGAACCCGGCCGCGAGCCCGCCCGCGACGTGTGTCCCGCCGATCGCGAGGCGCGTGCCGTAGTCCGGTGACTGCCAGCTGCTGTCGACGTACGCGGGGGTCTCGACGATACGGACGAACCCCAGGCTATCGACGAAGAACGCGCCGAACAGCAACACCAGCCCGACGAGAGCGGGGACCGTCAGAACGTCGAGCAGCTCGACGCGGCCGTGCTGGTCGAACTGTGACTGGTCGACACCGACCGCCCGTGTCACCCCCGCTCCGAGCACACCCGGCGAGACAGAGAGCACACCGAGCAAGAGCACGACCGGCGCGAGCACGGTGACGGCGGCAGGAACGAAGCTCCCGACCGTCCACTCGAACGGGAGAAACACGGCGAGGAGAAACGCACACCCGGCGACGGCGCCGGCCGCGTAGCCGCGCCACGCGGGTGCGACGAGGTCGAGCAACAGACTGAACGCGAACGGGATGGCCACCCCCAGGGGTACGGAACAGGCGACAATCCACAGCAGGAGACCGGTGAACGAGGAGACCGCCGTGAGCGCGACCGTCACCCCGACCTGCAGAAGTAACAGACCGAACAGCAGCCGGAACTTGTGCTGGGGGGTCCGCACCCAGCCGAACCGGTCCATCGCCCACCCACTCCCGAGTGTCACGACCAGTGTAACGGCTGCCAGCAACCCCATCGCCACTGCGACCAGCTCCATCGACAGCCCCAACCGCTCCATCGCCACCTCGGTCACGCCGAGCTGGACGAACGTGAGGGTGTAGTAGTAGGCCGCCGAGAGCACGACGACGTAGACGGCAGCCCGGGCGAGCACACCGCTGTCGGTGAGTGG